>WNGK01000884.1_pt1 | contig 31570 bp, 38 predicted proteins | sample 5400601 | NCBI WGS metagenome assembly WNGK01 (sample SAMN13153376, study PRJNA577476) | soil metagenome | isolation source: 60 cm soil or saprolite under Garry oak tree replicate 1 | place: USA:California | collected 2016-06-15 | reverse complement strand
ACGCTCCACCTCCCCCGACGCGGTATCCAGATAGTCGAACGTGATCTGCTTCCGGTGGATATCGAGCCCGCCTACGATGGGCATCGGGACCTCCTCAAGCTCCGGAGGGGCGCGAACAAGCGCCCCGCGCGAAATGCCTACGCAGTCAATCGTGACGCGTCTGAGCTGAGGAGGTCTCCCGGCGAACCAGGCAGCCACCCAGCTCAGCCCGTCCCGATGCATGTCATCTATACGTCCGTGCCCGCGGGCTTCCAGCCGCCGATCCGCGCGGACAGCCACGGACACCATCCGTGCAGCGTGTTGACCTGCCCGAAGTGCTGAAGGCCCCGTTCTCTTGTCTTTCTACGACTCGGCAGTGCACCGGATGGACGTGAACTCCCAGTTCGCGTGCCGCCGGTTCCAGTCATCGCGCAGGCTCTCCCAGGTATGGCAGCCGACGAGCTCGACAAAGAAAGCGCGCCGACTGGGCGAGGGCTCGGGCGGCAGCCGAGGACTGTCCTGCTTTCGGGAGGACCCGAGCGCACCCGGAAGTACGGCCCGAGATGCTTCGCCAGCCGGTACCTGCGGACGGCCTGGCCGTGGGGCAGGTTCCCGGCATGGAAGCGCTGCAGCCGGTTATAGATCCCAGCGACCTCTTCCAGAGTGGGCGCGGGGCCCATGGTCATGGTGACCCAGGTGCCGACGCTCCAAGAGCCGTCCCGGATCTCTCGAGCGGCATAGACATTCACCTCCGGGGTGCTGCCGGTCAGCATGAGCATGGTGGTCCCAGATGGCCGTCACCGGTACCGCTCCGTCAGCGTCTCCGCGAGCCTGGCCATCTGACCGGGCGGTCCGCGTACGTCGACCCCTGACGCTGACTCCTATGTCAAGCTGCTTGCTGTGCGGACTGGTCGAGGCACCACGTGCCGACGTGCATCGCCCGGTAGATGTCGTCGGACAGGTAGCGCTTGAGGAAGCGAAGGCGCACTTGGGATTTCGCGGATGGTCCCGGCGCGGCGCTGGAGGAGGGCGTGGGCGCCGTCGTGGCAGCGGGCATGGGTGATGGCCATGCGGTGGGTGGCGGCGCTGAGCTGACGGTTACCGCCGCGGTTGAAGCCGTGCGCGTCCGCCTTGCTGCCGCTGGAGGCAGGGATGGGACCGTGCCGTTGTGTCAGGCGCAGGCGACCGGGCTTCGGAAGCGGCGGATGTCGCCGGTCTCGCGGAGGGTGCGGGCCGCGGTGACCCGCAGGCTCTGGGATCTCCGGCAGTTCCGGCACCAGGCGGCGACCAGGCCCTCCGGGTCTTGCTCCAGCTGTGTGATCTCTGCGGACAAGGAAGTGATCCAGGTGAGCTAGGCCACCGCGATCCGCCCGGCGCCAGGCGGCAGCACCGCAGCCCGGTCTACAGCGGGGCGGCCTGACGGCCGGGTTAGCGTAGCCGGCTCGTCATCTGGGTCCGCGCGGTTGTCCGGCAGCCGCCGGACCTCCAGCACCTGCTCGTGCAGGCGGGCGGACTGCAGGTGCGCGTCCTTGCGCAGCGCCGCCCGGGCGACGGCCAGGGTGTCGATCGGGTCGGCCTTGCCACGTTCCCGGCCGCCGCGCTGCTCGCCGGCCATCAGCCGGGTTGGCACGAACACCATCTGCTCCCCCGCCGCCAGTAGTTCCCGGATAAGCCTGCGGGCCACGAGACGGCATCTTCCACCGCCCAACTCCATCCTCCAGAGGCCACTTGCCAGGCCCAGGCGATCAGCTCGCGTGCCATCCCGGGCCAGATCCACGTAAGGGTTGACACCGCAACTGCGGATTGACAGGCTGAGAACGCGAGTTCCGCGAGCCTAAGCCGAGGTCATCTAGGGGGATGATATGCCTGATCAGCTATATTCCCAGGTAATGCGCCGCTCTTTCCTGCGCGGGGGAATAGCTCTATTAACTGCCAGCGCAGGCGCAACACTGATTTCATCCGAACCCGCCTCAGCCTCTGAGGCTTCCACAAGAGGGATTCTGCAGTCACACGAGGCCGTCGCGAGTGCCTGGCGCGCTCAAAGTGCCCCTCCCGTCCCGCCTGTCATCCGGTCGCGACAAGCGCTGAGCGAGGCTCAACAGGCGGCGACGTTGCCGTTGACCCAAGGCGGCACCACGTACGATATGGCGCAAGAGGTCTCCTGGCTTGATGGTAGCAATTTCGCAGTAGGGCGCTGGGACGGGTCGATGAGCATATTCGCGTATGAAAGCGCGCAATATGTCGGTCCGCTGATGTCGACGGTAGTCAACACTCCTGCAGACGAGGGAGTGCAGATGATCACGCCGCTCGGCGGCGGCGCTATCGCCACGTCCAACGAGAACGGCTCGCTGGCGATCTGGGCGGCTCCGCTAGGTCGCTGGTCTCAGCTACGCCTCGTGAGTCACCCTACCTATGACTCTTCTCTCGGAGTCGCCACCAACGGCGCCTGGCTACCCGTTGGCAACCCTTCCACGCTAGTCGTGGGACATGACTCCGGGTACCTGTCACTGTGGTCGTACAACCCGGTTGGATACAGGCTTTCCTTCCGCAAGTCGGTCAACCTTCAGAACCCGAACCCAGTCAATCCGTTCGGTTCGCACGTCCTCTACGGAATGGCCGTATTCAGCTCCCGGTCACCTGGCGTGGTGGTGGTCGGTTCTGATGACGGCTACGTTTCTATTGTCGCCGTTCCCGGCGGCGAAATCCTTTCACAGACGGTCTTCAACCCGGCGGCTCAACGAGGGATCAACAGCGTATCGACGCTGGGTAACAAGCTGCTCGTCAGCAACTGTTCAGTCGGGCCCGCTGACTACAACATGTGGTACTATTCCATACAGACATCGCCATGGGGAATCACGCTTCTCGACAAGAAGAACCTGATTGAGAATACTCAGCTTCCCCAGGTATTCAACTTCGATGCGATCTGGGGAGCTTACTCCGGCGGGGCTTGCTGGTTCGCTTCCACCGAAGAAGGCGTCCTATGGATGGGTACAGTGGCCACAGGTATCAATGTCATAGGTGAGCAGAGCCTCAAGGATCGCGCAGTTGGAGCCGCACTAGCCTATAAGAGTGATCCCGGGCGCCTGGTATCCGTGATAGACGACCTAGAACAGTTCGCCACGGGCGCCGCGTAGGAGCGACGGTCCCGCAGTTCTCCGTCGGCGGCGCCTAGCTAAGGTTCTAGCCCAATTTCGCGTCATACCAGCGCATAGTAGCGTTGTTCGCGCATATGTGTTTAGTCCCTGCGCGCTGCGGCCGTTTCCTTCATGCTGGGTGTTACCACACATCCCGCAGCGAGAAAGGAAAACGGCCGTGCTGGATACGGTCTCACGATCACGCGGGCAGCCGCAAACCATTCCGGATCCTGGCGGGGGGGCCGGTGCGGTGGCGGCGTCAGCCGGGGGAAGATGCCGCAGTCGCCGGACCCGGCCCAGGTCGCGGCCACTGTCACGACGCTGGGTATGACTCCCGGGTCACTCGCGATGAGCTTGGCGCCCCGGGGAATGACTGGCCCGATCGCCCATAAGGGTGGCAAGGCGCCGATCCAGGCCGGGCAGGCTAGCACGTCGAGCGGACCAACGCCTGGCATAACGCCTTCAGCCGACTGCAGCGATGCTATGAGCGGTGCGAGAGCGCGACATGACAGTCTGCTCTCCCTCTCGTAACCGCTGCCGCCCTTCCCCGTGTGGCCGGCTCTCCCGGCCCCGGAGTACACGGAAGCGCCTGGTGGTGGTGAAGCTTTACTCGGGGATCCTCTGGTCTCAGCAGCGGCACGCCGCGCAGTGATCAAGCTGTGACAAACAGGGTCATGCCAGATGGAAACCCTCAGTGTGTAGCGTATTGGCCAACGGGGGCGGCCGGGCTCCGCCGCGAAAAAAGCCAAGGCGAGCTTGAGGATCTCACTCCTCCTGCAGCCAGCGGTTCTCCTTCCGCAGCTGCGCCAGTTCCTCACGCTCGCTGCTGGCCAGACCCCAGTCGTCGCGCGTCTCGGCGTCCCGTTCCGCTGCTTGATCCGCTCCCGCACCGCGGCCTCAGTCAGGTCAAAATCCTTCGCGACCTGGCCGATGGACCGGTCGCCGTGCTGGCACAACTCAACGATCTCTGCCTTGAACTCCGGGGTGAACGAACGGCGGCGCCGAGGCTTCTTCCCAGGCTCCATGATCGGACATCTTTCCGGGGACAAAGCCCTGATGATGGATGTCCGCCAAAGCGGGCCCGTCCCACACCCTGGCCTTCGCGGCCGTAAGCAACTACACTTACTCTCAAGCGGCTACGCGCCTCCAGGAGAGTTGGTGTCGGCTACCAACCAAAGGAGGGATAGCACAACCGTGCTGTACCCCGCATGGTGTGCCTTGCCTTCTATACGTCTCGACTCAAATTGCTGCTGTGAATCAGCCACCGTCTTGGAAAGAGACGACCGCCAGGTGGCGAAGACGTGGCTGCCACGAACTAGAGCGAAATTCGAACTAGAAGCCAAGCCCTTCCCACCAACGTGCAGATGACACGGAACGGTGTAGCTCGCGTTCGGCTGCGGAGAATGTTCGAAAGGAACTAATATGGCGGGCGACCAAATCGAGCAGTTCTACCTGTCTGGCACGGTGCCTACCATTCGATCGACTGAATCCCGTGCTGATATTGAGGCCGCCTTTCCTGAGTTTGAACAGCAGATCTCTTCGTGGGGATTCCTTGCATTCGAAGTCCCTGGTATCGGAAAGCAAGTGAGTGAGATGTATGGCCTCTTTAGAGAGGCGTGCCGTTCGGCCTGTCCAAGTGTCGAGAGCTTTTCCTACGATCGGATTCCGCAATGGCTGGCCGGCGGCAATCATGGTTTCTTTCCTTACGGTTCCGAGATACCGCGTCTCTCTGGCGGTATCCCGGATCCGAAGGAATTCTTGCATGTAAGCGGAGCAATGCTCGAGAATCTACCTCCCGGAAGCGGCGACCTTCTGGAAGCGTTTCCCGATCTCGCAGCATCGGCCAAAACCACCTTTAGGATCGGCTTTGAAATAGCTGGCACTTTGGCTGAATTCTTTAGGTGCCGAATCTCGTCCGAAGCACCGGATCTCGGTCTCTCAAGGAGATCGACATCACTGCGAATCGTTCGGTACCGTGACACCTCCCAACGCGAGGTCCTGGCACATGAGCACTCAGGAATTCAGATGCTCGGTATTCAGTTCCCGCCCTCGGATGGCGGTCTTCAATACGTTCTTAACGATGGTACATGGGTCGAGCCGGTATTGGCGTCGACCGATGTAGTGCTGTGCAACGTTGGACGCATGCTCAGTAAAGCGTCCGGCAACCGCCTTCGACCGTCGACGCACCGCGTACATCGAAGCGCTTCGCAAGGGTATGAGCGATATTCGTGTGTGCTATTTGTGCACCCGGATCATGCCCTGGCTCAATGGGAGGTGGATGATTCCGGGAACTGCCAGCTGAACTCGGGTCATACGTGGGGTGACTTTGTTCGCGAGCGCGTGAGCGGTCTCGGCTTGGTTACAAAGTCGTCCACCCGGCCCTCCTGAACTGACGTATAGGAACCTGCCAGAGTCAATTTTAGGCCCACCGTCTGAGGTATCACGGGACAACACATAACAATCGCGGAGGATCACGTGTATAGGCAAGAAGACTCTTATGAAGTTAGATACCTCGCCAGTGCGGTCGCGGAGCGTCTGCGGGGACGGAGTGCGTCGCCGTCGGCGGATGCGCTCGCCAGTGCGGTCGCGGAGCGTCTGCGGGGACGGAGTGCGTCGCCGTCGGCGGATGCGCTCGCCAGTGCGGTCGCGGAGCGTCTGCGGGATCAGGCTGGTGACCAACTTCCGCTGCATGAAGAGACTGCCACGGAATCAGACGAGGGAGAGGTCTCCATCGAGAGGCGCGAAAATGAGGAAAGTGGCAAAAAAAAGTGACAGGCACGAGTCTGACAGACCCCGCCCGATTTGCAGCGCTATTGAGCGGGCGTAGCCCGTGTATCGCTCCGTCCCCGGCAGAAGCCCTGTGTGCGTGCAATTCCGCGCTTTCGCTGTGGAGAGTGCTTCCCACCTTCTTGCCCGTGCTGAACGAATGGATCGGGCCGGAGCGGGATCTGGCCGTGGAGGCGGCTCTCGAGAGATTGGAAGCAGTGGGTACCGCAGCTCGGGTCATCGCTGCCATGCAACTCGAATTGACGCGTCGAGTCGTAAACACACTTGATCACCACCAAATCCCATATAGCCTGCTCAAGGGGGCCGCGGCTCGGGTAGATCTCTACGGTGAGGGGCCTCATAACCGCGCTGGACTCGATATCGACATAGCGGTCGAGGGCAAGCATATAGATGCCGCCGCGACCGCGGTGGAGTCGCTCGGCTTCGTGCCTGCAGGGCTTAGCTCAAACGATGACCGGCATTATGTGACGATCGACCGCGTCCAGCAGGAGCGGGTTCGCCGGAATCACTACGAACTAGCCACCCTCGCACGGCGTCAGGTAATGCGAGGCCTCTCCAAGGCAACTGCTCAAAAGATCAAGGCTGCGCACGATATTGTGTTCTTCTGGCACGAACTCGACGAGAATGAGCTCGCGTGCTACGTCACAGTTGACCTCCACCATGGTCTTGGGATCGACATGCCCGTCGAAACCTTGGTAGCTCAATCTCGAGAGCGTACTCTGGGCGATAGGACGTTCAGGGTTCCGTCGCGAGCTTGGATGCTCTTTCATCTTATATTCAAACTCTACTGGGAGGGCGTCCATAACTATGGCAAGGGCGCGTATCAGTACGCCGACATAGCAAGGCTTGTTCCGAATCTAGACGACTCGGACGCCGTTAGCTTGGCCGAGCTGCTCGACGACTATCAGCTACAGGCAGGCGCCTGCTACGTCCTCCGTCGTATGGAGCCGGCCTTCGGCGTGTCGCTGCCGCCGCCGATCGCTGCTCTAGTAGACGAACTCGAGGCGAGTCCGAGAGCACTCTCGCCCATCGAGGCCAATGACCTGGGTGACATGTGGGAGAAGATCTGGAAGCAGCAATGAATGACGCACTAGCCATTCCTCGGCGGGAGCGGAATGAGATTCCAAGCGAACGGAAATCGCCACTACGGACCGGAAGCCTTATCGTATTCGAGGGGGTTGATGGAGTTGGTAAGACGACCCTTGCTGAGAAGGTAGCCAATCTTCTGACTCCGCAGATCAGATATGTATCGAGGCGACAGGCAGCTGCTATTTCCTCCGACTCCGGCAGGCTAATGGAGAGTCTCGCCGGCGTCCTGTGGCGATCCGGAGTAGGCGTCGAAATGCCTCTACAATTCTGGGTCCATCTTCAGGCGGCTTGGTTCGCCGCACACCGAGAAAAGCTGATCCGACCGCTTTGCGAAGAAGGCTGCAACGTCTTGGTAGACGGCTGGATCTTCAAACACATGGCGGGTCTACTGTTGCAGGGATACGACATGCCGACCCTGCGTACGATCTTCGAGGACCGTTACCCTCCTGATCACGTGGTTCTGTTGCGCCGAAGCCCGGAGTTGCTGCAGGGCTTGCGAGATTCGCCTTCGGCGTTCGAACTGGGACTACAAGCGAGAAGAATGACCGCTTCGGAAACGTCGAGTCACGACATCCGAACGCAGGTGGGCGACCACCTCGACGCGTTCGCCCGGCAACTGGGATGGACTGTGTTCGACATAAGGTCTGACGAGTCTCCGCACGCATCGGCCGAGCGGCTCGCTCTGGTTGTCCAGGATCTCATCGGTCGAGAGGCACCTGCGCCTTCGTCCGATGAGATCGGCGGTCGGAGTTCAGGGCGACGGGGTGGCCCACGGTCTCCAACATGGGGACCTCGGTGGCCGAGTCCGGGTAGGCCGTAGGACGCGGCAGTCGATGTCCAGCCGGTCGGCGGCGTGGCGGATCTCCTTGGCCTCGTACGGGCCGTAGGGGACCAGAACTCGACGTTGCCCGGGTAGCCGCGGCCCGGAGGGTTCGTACCTCTGATCGGAGGGACTCATATGCACCCAGTACCGCCGCTGGCCTCGCACAGCCTTCTCGTCTTCCTCGCCGCGATAGCTGTCCTGCTGGCAGTCGCCCGAGTGCTGGGCCGACTGGCCGAGCGCATCGGCATGCCCGCGATCGTAGGGGAACTCGCCACCGGTGTGATCTTGGGGCCCTCGTTGCTCATGCACGTGCTTCCCGGGGCCTCGCACTGGCTGTTTCCCGCCAACGCGAACCAGATGCACCTGCTGGACAGCGTCGCCCAGGTCGGCGCCGTCCTGCTCGTCGGCGTCACTGGCACCCAGCTCGACCTGCGCCTGCTGCGCCGGCAGGGCGGCACGGCCCTGACGGTCAGCGGGCTCAACCTCATCATTCCCCTAGTCCTTGGCGTGACGCTTGGACTGTTCCTGCCAGTCACCGTGGTTACCGGCCATACCAGCCGCGTTGTCCTGGCGCTGTTTATCGGCGTCACGATGTGCGTGTCCGCGATCCCCGTAATCGCCAAGACGCTGTCGGACATGCGCCTGCTGCACCGTAACCTTGGCCAGCTCATCCTGGCCGCGGGCTCGATCGATGACACGGTCGGCTGGCTGCTGCTTTCCGTTGTCTCGGCTGCAGCTACCACTGGTGTCCGGGTAGGCCACCTCCTGGTCGCGGTGGCCTACCTAATCGCATTCGTGCTTCTAGCCGGCACCGTGGGACGCGTTGCGGTTAAGAAGGTACTGACCGTGACGACACGAGCGGACGAGCCAGGTCCGACCGTTGCGGCAGCGGTGGTCATCATCCTGGCCGGTGCGGTGACCACGGCGTCGCTCGGCATGGAGCCGATCTTCGGCGCATTCATCGCCGGGACCGTGATCTCCGCTTCACGCATCGCCCAGCGGCAGCTGGCTGCGCTGCGGACGCTCGTGCTGTCCGTCCTCGCCCCGCTCTTCTTGGCGACCGCCGGACTGCGCGTTGACCTCACGGTGCTTGGCCGACCTGTGGTCGCCTTGACGGCCTTGGTCATCGTGCTTGTCGCGATCCTCGGCAAGTTCGCAGGTGCTTACGCCGCCGCCCGGCTCAGGCGGCTCAGCAGCTCGGAGAGCATCGCTCTCGGCGCCGGCATGAACGCCCGCGGCACCGTCGAGGTGATCATCGCCCTCACCGGCTTGCGCCTTGGCGTACTCAACACAACGACGTACACGATCGTGGTCTTGGTCGCGCTCGTGACGTCCATCATGGCACCGCCTCTGCTACGGCGCGCCATGTCCCGGATAACGCAAACGGACGAAGAGCTCCTCAGGAAGATCGACCACGATACCTGGGACGGGGTCGAACGCGTACAGCGCGCCACCTAGTGCTACGTTCCTCTTTGGATAGTTACCTTGGATGCGGGAGCATCGGCTGACTATCTGGAGGCGAGGTCCGTGCCGAAGTACTTAAGGGCACGTGCGCCGCATGATGACAGCGAGGCCAGGAAGATCCACAGGCTCGCGGGCGCACGGCATGCCCCGGCGCACTGGAGCGAGCGGGCCCGGATTGTCGCGCTGAGCTGGGACGGGCCGGCGGCCTCGAAGCGCAGGACGTGCTCGCCTTTGGTGTAGGCCTTCAGCTGCAGCATCCCGAAGCGGATCCGGAACCAGGCCAGGCCGTACTGAGGTTTCTCGATCACGACTTCCTGCGCGGGCGGCCCGGACGCCCGGTTGTGGGGCGGCCTGGTCTTCAGCCCGAAGATGGTCCGCAGCACCGGGATGTCCAGCCGGGACCGGGTGCGTGGCACTGGTGGACCATCTTGGCCCCGCTCGCCCCCGCGTTCTTGGCCGTGCTGGCCGCCACCCAGGCTGACGACGGGAACCCAAACGATGACCAGCTGATCCCGCTGACCTGCAACGAGATTCGCAGGCTCTTCACCGGGCTGTGCCAGCAGCCGCCCGCACCCCGAATCCAGCTGCGCTGGTCACCACGGCGACGCCGCCATCAATACACCGCGCGAGCCTGCCATCACCGGCAACGAACCCTCAAACTCACATGATCACGAAGCGTCGCTGGAGGATTAAGCTGGCGGTATGGGGAAGATCCGGGTGATCGTAGGAAAGGTCGGACTCGACGGCCACGACCGGGGGGCCAAGGTCGCCGCCCGGGCGCTACGCGACGCCGGGGTGGAGGTCATCTACACCGGGCTCCATCAGACCCCGGAGCAGATCGTGGCCGCCGCCATCCAGGAGGACGTGGACGCGGTCGGGCTGTCCATCCTCTCCGGGGCGCACATGACGCTGTTCCGCCGTGTCATCGACCTGCTGGCCGAACGCGGCGCCTCGGACATCGTGGTATTCGGCGGCGGCATCATCCCCGACGCGGACATCGAGGAGCTCTACCGGATGGGCGTGGCCCGGATCTTCACCCCGGGAACGCCCACCACCGAGATCGTCGCCTGGGTCCGGGCAGAGCTCGGCCACGAGGTAGCGGAGAGTCAGGCCTGAAAACGGGAGTGCCCGGGGGTCGCTCCTCCCATGGCCAGCACAGGCTAGGCTTCCCCATGAACGCCACACGTGACGCGGCGCGAACGAGACGGCATGCCGTAACGAGAGCCGCGCTCCCTTCCAGGGCGACTACCGCCGCGATGGACATGACGTGGGCCCGGCACCACCAGGTGCCGGGCCCACGTTTATCCCCCTTGACGGGCCTAGCCTGCCCGTGGCTCAGACGGCGCGGACGCCGGTCGCCTGCGGGCCCTTCGGACCCTGGGCTACCTCGAACTCCACGTGCTGGTTCTCCTCCAGGCTGCGGAAGCCGTAGCCGTCAATCTCGGAGTAGTGCACGAAGACGTCCGGTCCGTCGGCGCGGTAGATGAAGCCGTAGCCCTTCTCCGCGTTGAACCACTTGACGGTTCCCTGTGTCATGTCGCTCCTTACCGGGGCTGGATACGGGTCCGCGCGGTGCGGTACCCGGGCCGGTTCTCGACGCGACTTTCCCCAGATCCCTGAAGCGGCGCGCCCGCAACATCGTTCTCCGCGAGCGTGCAGGTGACACGAACACACGAGACAACTACGACCGACCAGCGCAACGATCCGGTGCCCGGTTCATTCCCGCCCCGCCCGCGGCCGCCAAGCTGCGCCGCTTAATCCTCCAGCGACACTTCGTGATCATGTGAGTTCGAGGGCTCCCTAACCGGGGTCTTTGGATTCGTGGCCGCTTCACAACCTTCGTCAGTGACCTGGGTAACTTTGCTCAGCCACGAGATCCGCGTCGTAACCGTAAAGCCATTGCTGGCTGGTCAGGTCGGCGTTGCCGGGATCCGTGTCAACCTGCCCGTCATCGTCGTCTAGATGGAGGTTTGTCGCGTTCGCACGTGAAAGCTTGTGCACGACGGCCACCCTCGGTATGCGCAGTCGTTCATAGTTCTTCAAAGCCTGCGCCACCGATCCGCTTGCCGCGCGGTGCAGGCAGGCGGCCAGGACGGTCGCGTCCTCAATCGCCTGGTTAGCCCCCTGCGCGCCGAACGGCAGCATCGGATGAGCCGCGTCGCCCACCAGAGTGATGCGGTCAGTGCCCCAACGTGGAAGCATGTCCCGATCGTGCAGTGCCCACTTAGTGACGGAATCAGCCGAGGCGATGAGCGACCGGACGTCCTCGTGCCACCCCTCATAAGCTTCCTCCACGTCAGCGACCTGTCCTGGCGAAAACCAGGAGTCGGCATGCCAGGAAGAGGTCGGCACGGTGGCTCCGAAGCTGATCGCGCTGCCAGCCGAAACCGGGTACGCGACGAAGTGCTGCGATGGGCCAAGCCAGATCCGTATACGCCCAGGCCCGGCCAGTGCTGGCACGCACTTGGCCGGCACGAGCCCGCGATAGATGGTATGGCCCGAGAAGCGCGGCTGGTCAGGAAACAGGTAGCGGCGCACGGTCGAATGGATTCCGTCAGCGCCCACCACGACATCAGCGCTGACTCTTTCCCCGCCGGCGAATTCGAGACCGATGCTGTCTGGGCGCTCGACAATGGACTGACATCTCATTCCAAGCCTGACGACCCCTCTCGATAGCAGCCCGAGCATTCCCTGCTGCAAATGGGCCCGGTGAATCGTGTAAAACGGGGCTCCGAACGCCCGCTCGCACTCAACGCCCAGCGGTGTGTGGATGATCGGCTGACTGCTGTCCCAGCGGAGCATGTCGATCGCTTCGACCCGTACCGCTGCCTGGCGCAGGTACTCCCTCATCCCGAGCCGGTGCAGCAGCCGCGCGGCGTTGGGCGTGACCTGGATGCCGACACCCGCCTCGGTCAGGACGCGAGCCTGCTCAAGCACTGCGCACCTGATGCCCGCCCGGGCGAGCGCGGCCGCCGTCGCAAGACCGGCGATGCCCGCACCGATGACTGCGACTCGCAGTTCGCTCACCGGGGAAACGTTACATCTGATGTGATATCGGCCCGGAACTAGCTGCAGCCGCTGGTGGAGCCGCAGCCTTCGCAGACGTAGCAGCTGCCTGCGGGACGCATCTTCGCGCCACAGGTCAAACACAGCGGCGCATCGGCCGTACGGCCCTGACGCCGCTCGATCAGCTCCATGGGCGAGTGCGCCTGCCCAGGCTCCGTAACGCGCGGTGGCCACTCAGGGCGCCTATGTTCCACTGGTGCGGATTGCGCCATCGCCTCAGCATCCGGCTCCGCGAGCTCAGCTGGGTCCTCACCGGGCAGCTGGGCTTTACGCTCAGCGGCCGACAGGATGCCGAGTTCGGCCCGCTCCTCCGGCGACAGGTGATCGAGTGCGAGGCGCCGGAAGATGTAATCCATCACCGAGCTGGCCATCCGGATGTCGGGATCGTCAGTGACCCCGGCTGGCTCGAACCGCATGTTGGTGAACTTCTCAACCCAGGTCCGCAGCGGCACGCCGTACTGCAGGCTGATCGAAATCGCGATTGAAAATGCATCCATCACGCCGGCCAGCGTGGATCCCTGTTTGCCCAGCTTCAGGAAGACCTCGCCGAGGCCGTCATCGGGGTAGACCGACGCGGTCAGGTAGCCCTCGGCGCCGCCGACCGAGAACGATGTCGTGCGCGAAGGGCGTGACTTCGGCAGCCGCCTGCGGGCTGGCGTGCGCTCATCCGCTGGCTTCACTCCGCTGACGGGCTTTCCTGCCGACAGAACCTGTCCGACCTTGCAGTTGTCGCGGTAAACGGCCAGTGCCTTGAGGCCGAGTTTCCAGCCTTCGAAATAGATGCGCTCAACATCTTCTATCGTGGCTGTTTCCGGCATATTGACCGTCTTGCTGATGGCCCCGCTGAGGAACGGCTGCACGGCCGCCATCATCCGGATGTGGCCCATCGGCTCGATCGCCCGCTCGCCCATCGCGCAGTCGAACACGTCATAGTGTTCCTCGCGCAGGCCGGGCGCATTTACCACGTTCCCGTGCCGGGCGATGTGCTCGATGATTGCCTCAGCCTGCTCTGCCTGGTAACCAAGATTGGCCAGGGCGCGAGGGACGGTCTGGTTGACGATCTGCATCGACCCGCCGCCGACCAGCTTCTTGAACTTCACCAGGGCTAGGTCCGGTTCGACGCCCGTGGTGTCACAGTCCATCATGAGGCCGATGGTTCCGGTGGGCGCCAGCAGGCTAGCCTGGGCATTTCTGTACCCATTCTGCTCGCCTAGGGCCAGGCACTCTTGCCATGCGACGTTGGCAGCGCTTAGGAGCGTCCGGTCCATGTCACCTCTCGGCCGTACGTTATCATTCGCGGCCGCGTGCTTTCGCATTACCCGGCCGTGCGCGGCTGCGTTCCGCGCGTACCCGTCGTACGGCCCGGCTGTCGCGGCGATTTCGGCCGAGCGCCGATAGGCGACCGCGGTCATCAGCGAGGTGACAGCCGACGCGAGCGCCCGGCCGCCGGCCGAGTCGTAGGCGTGGCCGGTGGCCATCAGCAGCGCGCCTAGGTTGGCGTAGCCGATCCCAAGCTGGCGGTACGCGCGTGTGGTTTCTGTAATCTCCGGCGTCGGGAACTCCCCGAATGTAATGGAGATATCCATCGCAGTAATTACAAGCTCGACCGACCTGGCGAACTTGTCGATGCAGAAATTACCGTTCACGTCGAGGAATTTGAGCAGGTTAAGTGATGCGAGGTTGCACGACGAATTGTCCAGGCTCATGTACTCCGAGCAAGGATTAGACGCGGTGATGCGACCCGACTCCGGGTTAGTGTGCCAGTCATTGATATTGTCGTCGTACTGGATGCCCGGGTCGGCGCATTCCCACGCCGCTTCGGCGATCTTGCGGAACAGCTTCTTCGCGCTGGCCCGCTCGATGACCCTGCCTGTCGTCCTAGCGAGAAGGTCGAATTCGCCGTCCGACTCGACGGCGCGCATGAATTTGTCGGAGACCCTTACCGAGTTGTTGGCGTTCTGGTACTGGACCGAATTTGTGTCCCGCTCGCCGGCTTCCATCTCGAACCCTGCGTCGCGCAGGACCCGGATTTTTCTCTCCTCGCGCGCCTTGGTTTCGATGAGCTCCTCTACGTCAGGGTGATCGATGTCCAGCACGACCATCTTGGCGGCACGCCTAGTGGCGCCGCCGGACTTTATGGTGCCGGCAGACGCATCCGCGCCCCGCATGAAGCTGACGGGTCCCGATGCGGTGCCTCCTGAGGAGAGGAGTTCCTTGGAAGAACGTATTCTCGACAGGTTGACCCCGGCCCCCGAACCGCCCTTGAATATCAGGCCTTCTTCCCTGTACCAGTTCAGGATCGATTCAAGTGAGTCTTCTACGGCCAGGATGAAGCACGCGCTCACCTGCTGTTTCGACTGTGTGCCCACGTTGAACCAGACGGGCGAGTTGAAGCTGAACACCTGATGCAGCAGCATCCAGATGAGCTCGTGCTCGAAGATCTCGGCGTCCTCTGGCGTGGCGAAATACCCGCACTTCTCGCCCGCCTCGCGATACTTGCGGACGACTCGGTCTATGACCTGTCGCAACGACCATTCACGCTGCTCAGTGCCGAGGGCACCGCGGAAGTACTTCGAGGTGACGATGTTCGCCGCATTTATCGACCAGAAGTCCGGGAACTCGACGCCGCGCTGCTCGAAGTTGACCGAGCCGTCTCGCCAGTTCGTCATGACGACGTCACGCCGCTCCCACGTGACGTCGTCGTAGGGGTGCCGTCCTGGCGTGGTGTGCGTACGCTCGATGACGAGGCCCCGCTTCGCGGCGTCGGGGCGCGTCGCGCCGGAGCCGCGCGAGGGCCCAGCCGTGGGCTTCCTCCCACGCGCGGATTGGGCGTTCTCCGTGACCTCGCTCATGACTATCTCCCTCGGCACCAGATGTAGTCTAGTTACACGGATGTAACTACAAGATGTAGGGGTAAGGCTAGAACGAACTTGACTCCTTCGCAAGTACGTTCCCCGGCGCGCCCCGGAGAGAGGAACACTAGAAGTGACCAGAAAGCTACGACTAGTCGCGAATGTGGGCCTTGCGCCTGGCTTGTGACGGGTACTCCGCTCAGGATTTGAGGTTGATCGGGCAGTCGCCGCACTTCTCGCCTGGTGGTACTCGGTAGATGAGACAACAACTGCGACGGACGAATCGTCCGGGATCCGGAAAGCTGCCGCAGCCACTCAGATGTGGCTGAGCCAGCGCTGCGGCAGCAAGTTCCCTCCAGCTCTGCCCGAGGTAGTCGCACATCAACTCGAGGCCGCCGATCAGGGCCGACGCCACATTGTCAGTCAGGATAGCGTCCGCCAGCTTGACGCGTGACAACAGAGCGTGACGGAGGGGCAGCAAATGCTCGTCGAACGAAGCTGCGATCAGCTGCGTGATCAGCAACTCCGCTGATCCCTCCCAGCCCTGCCGGGCTGACATGCCCAGGCTCAGCATCCCGCGTTCCGGCTGTCGCCAGCGCAGTCTGTCACTCGGCATGTCCGGTAGGCAGTTCTTCATGGCAATGCAGGCAAGAGGTGGGGAAAGCAAGCGAGCCGCGAAGCCTTGGAAGAAAATCGACGCGGCGACGCGAGGCTCGCATCCGCCTTTTGCCAGCCGTACGTATTCAAGAAGTGTGTCAAGCGGGCCGGCGGCGACGGTGTAGAGCGTACTGACCGGACACCAGCCCTGCTGATCCGGCGTCGGGTTTTCCAACGCAAAGAACATCCCCCGGCTGTATGCGGCGTCCATCGCGTCGCGCACTCGTTCCCGGGACGTCCGGCGAAGCGCTGACCTACTCATCAGTAAGCGCGGGGCAGGGATGCGCCACCAGGTCTGCGGCGATGGCGGCTACGACTTCCACATCCGTGCTCTCGGCGAGATGCATGGCATTCACGATGACCACGTAGGGTACCTGTCCAGCGAGCGACTGGACCCGTCTGAGGTAAGTCCTAGCCGCATGAGTGTCTATCTCGAGCAGGGCGGCCGTGTCGGCCAGCGCCTGCTTCGACTCCCGCGTCGCCATCTAACTCTCCATCACCCCACCGAGCCAGGAACTTACCCACGCCTTAACCTACGTGGGCAGATAACCGCACGCACATCTGGATCTGCCCGGGACGGCCGTACGGCGGGCGCTCGCTCGCCTGCCCGGCCCGGCGGTCATGGCTGGCGTATCGGCGGGCGTCCGCTGCTGCCCGGTACGACAGCGCAGGCCCGTTGCCGTCGCAACCGCATGCGTGCCGCCCAGGCGCCAGCCGCTGACGCCCACGCACACTGCCTAATTCCTGCGCCGCGGGTTAAGCTCAGTTCGCCGGTGAGGTACCTGATCAATAACCATCAGAACAACGGGGCGGGAAGCTGGCTGGCATCTTCTCGAATCCGTTGAATTTGCCGATGTCCGCGTAGCGGCTTGCCCCCGAAAGATCAATAGCATAGTCGGGTGCATGGGCCAGCACCATCTCCAAGGTAACTCTTGCCTGGAGACGAGCCAGCGGCGCGCCCACGCAATGGTGAATACCGAAACCAAACGAGGCGTGCCGGTTGGGTGAACGGCCCAACCGAACTTCGTCCGGATCCTCAAAAACGACAGGATCGCGATTCGCGGCGGCAAAGTGCAACCAGAGCCGGTCTCCTGCTCGAACGTGCTGGCCACTCAACTCTGCGTCGCGCGTTGCTGTCCTGGCCAGGCCGTGGATTGGTGTATGGTACCGCAGAAGCTCTTCAACGGCCCCCGGGACTAGACCTGGATCCTCGATTAGCGCACGTCTCCGGTCCGGAAATTCATGGAGCCAGTGGAGTGCATTCGCAATAAATCCGGTTGTAATATCGACGCTGCCCAGAACTAGATAGCAGATGCCGATGATGCGTTCGGCTGGGATAGGTTCCCCGTCGATCACAGAATTAGCCAGCCGGCTGATCAGGTCCCCGGCTTGTTCGCGTCTTCGTGTCTCGATCAGCGAACTGATCACCGGACCCCAGTCGGCCAGGGCAGTCGCGGCACGTTCGAAATCAAGCGTTCCGGCCTCGGCGAACTCGACCGCATGGATCGCCCTGGCAAGTTCGGCGCAGCCATCGAGGGGAAACCCCACTACCTGCATGACCGCGCCTGCCGCCAATGGGCTCGCTAGATCCAGGACAAGATCTATCTCCCCGGAGTCGCGGGCGCGGCCGAGGCACTCAGCGACGGCCCGCCGAATATACGGTTCCCAACGCCCTGATCTCTCCGGCGACAAGGACTGGCCGATTAGGCGTCGAAGCGGGAAGAACTCCGGAGGATCCAGCTCAGCGGGAATCTTCGGGTACAGGCCGGGCGGGATGCTTATTCCGGCGGGGGCTGGCCTGATTAAGCCTAGATCCCACCGGGACGAGAACGTGCGATGGTCTTGAAGCACTTCCCGCAGCGGCGCATACCCCGAGACTACCCAGTATCCGCCATTAGCCGACGTTCTGGCTACCGGGCAATGCGCTAGGTTGAAGTCGCAGATCTGGCGCCATCTATTACGGTAATCAAGAGAGTGCTGATCGAAATCGATGAGCGGACGTCCAGCTCCATCCGTGCCAATCGCCGCCATCCCGCTGTTCATTTCCTCGTCAAGGCTGCGCTGCTGCCTGTGCTCACGCCGCTTCAGCCTCTCTTGCGGGCGGTGAAATTCTCATCCAAGTCTTGGTAGGTTGGCGCGAAGTTGTGTTTCTCGAGCAACCGACGCTCTCTCGCGGAAGTACCCGTAGCCGTCTCAGGCCTTGCCGGAGGGCGGAACAAGCATGAGATCTCTTCGACGCAGAGCCGTCCTTTGGCAGTGAGTGTGGCCCGGCGATGGGCGTCATCAATATCAACTAGGCCGTAACGGCTGAGGAAGTCAAAGGTCGCTGCATAGTTCGCCGTCGGGCTGATGCCATATCTGTTGGCGAACAACTGGAGGTCAAGATACGGAGAGTTCTTGAATCCGAACATGATGTCGCGGCGCATCAGGCCGTCATCGTCCAGCCGGCAGCCCCGCCACATCGGCGACTGGCGCCTGTTAATCCGGTCGCTGTACTCGGCGAGATTGAACACATTAGCGAACTGCGTGCGGTCGAAGAACCCGTAGGCGCCGGCCCCGATCGGAAGCGAAACGGCATCGGAGGGAAGGCAGTCCACCCTGAACTCCGCAGGATTCCCAGCCAGCTTCGCGTAATAGTCATTGGGAAGCTCGTAGTATCCACATTCCTCAAGATAGATCTGCGTCATGATATGTTGTACTTGTATCTCCTCATGAGCCGGAAGATCTATCTGGCCACGCTCTACGGATACGTGCATCGGAGTACCACGGTCAACAAACAGAAAATATGCGGATATGGAATCTGGGGCGCAGGCTGTAACGGCGCGCAGCGAATCCTCCCACTGGTTGCACGTCATTCCCGGAAGCCCGTACATGAGATCTATATTGACGTATAGTGAGTTATCCCGCAGAAACTCCATGGCTTGCGCCAAGAATGACGTTCCGTGTCGCCGATTGGTCCGATCGAGAAGGACCTGATCGGAAGACTCAACGCCTAGGCTGACGCGATTGACCCCATGTACTCGAAGTACATTGACGAACGCCTGCGCAGCGTCGAGATTCCCGAAGAACTCCGGATGCAATTCAAACGTCCCGTAGCTGTGCTCGGCCAAGATCTGCCCAGACGACAGAAAGCCGAATAGCTCAGCCAGCGCTGCCGGAGGTATGAGGCTCGGGGTACCGCCGCCAAAGTAAATGTAAGACAGGTCTAGCCTAGTTTCGGCCTGGTGCAAGGCGAATTCCCGCTTTACCAGTTCAAGATACGCCGCTATACGCGACAGATCGCCGGCTTTGACCGTCCTTAAGAAATAACTACAGAAGGTGCATACGCCGGTGCAGAATGGAATATGCACGTAGGCATTTGATATCACATCAGGATATCTGGGTCGGGCCGATTTACCGAAGCTAGACATTTGCTTCAGCCCCGGGTAAACACTTAGGTAGTAATAATCAATGCTATTTCTTCGCAGCGCCACGGGGAGTTGATCCATGGCATATGCGCGGTAGAGATCGCGCGCGCGAGCGATCAGCGTTGAGGATTCACCCATATTCGCCGCCTTAGAACGCGATCGCTCGAATCACGAATCAACCGTCAGCAACAGCACCGCTGCCTGAGGAAGCAGTATGTCATCTCGGCTCGCCAAGCCGCAAGTCCAAATCGCCTCGCAGACGTCACCGTAGTTCAAAATTGATCCTCAATTGATGATGTCCGCGTTCCGGGTCAAGATGCGCAAGCACCTGGGCCTCGACGTCGCGGCCCGCCTCGGCCAACCGCTCGGGCGGGAGAGTGTGATCCACCGACGTCCTGTTCGATGATCGGGCCTCGTCCAGGTCGGGCGTGACGTGGTGCGCGGTGGCGCCGACCAGCTTGACGCCGCGGGCGTGGGCATGGTGGTAGGGCTTGGCGCCCTTGAAGCTCGGCAGTAACGAATGGTGGATAGTGATCATCTGGCCCTCGGCCCGCTTGCACACCTCGCCGGACAGGATCTGCATGTACCGGGTCAGCACGATCAGGTCAGCGTTCGCGTCGCCGATCAGGTCGAGCAGCGCGGCCTCGGCCACCGCCTTAATGTCCGGTGTGACCGCAGGTGGTGAAGCGGGAGGCGGTAGGACTCGGCCAGTTCTCCAAATCGCGACGATTGGAGACCACGCCGGCCATGTTGACCGGCAGGGCGCCGGTCTTCCACCGGAACAGCAGGCCGTTCAGACAGTGGCCGAGCCAGGAGACCACGATCAGCGTGCGCACCCGGGTGCCTGATCGCGCAACTACCAGGACATCGAACGCCTCGGCCACCCAGGAGAAGCCGCGTCCCAGGTCGGCCCGGGCCAGGCCGGGCGGCGGCACGCCGAAGTGCACCCGCATGTAGAACCGCCCGCCCGGGCTCTCCCGTGCTGCTGGCTGGCCAGGATTGCCTCGGGCTTGGCGAACTGGACGCCGATCTCGGAGACAATCCGGCGCCAGCCGCGGTCGAGCACCGCGACCGAGTCGGCGGACAGGATCTCGTACCTCGGCATCGTGTTCACGAACATCGACCTCCACCGTGCCCTTGCGTGCGTTGGCCGTACGCCTGGCGGAGTGGACGGGAGGCAGTTCCCGAGCTTGACCGAATACTAGCCCGGACCCTACGATCACATAGTAGAACTCGGTCCCATAAAATGGAACTTATGTCCGGGCCGGATTCGCAGGAACGGAATCCCCGATGAGCAACCAGAATGGGACTCAGGCCGTGGACCAGGCGGCCCGGCTGCTGTCGGAGGTCGTGCACTCGGTGGATCCGATGACGTTCACCGGGCTGAGTGCGGCTACCGGGCTGGCCAAGTGGACCACCTCCCGGCTGCTGCTCGCGCTCGAGCGCAACGGGCTGGTCCGGCGGGACGACCACGGCCGGTTCCTGCCCAGTGAGATGTTCGTCAGCTTCGCCTGGCGGGGCGGGGCCGAGGCCGGCCTGGTCGCGGTGGCGCAGCCGTTCCTGGAGCGGCTCGGCAAGGCCACCGGCGAGACGATCAACCTCGGCGTGGCCAGCAACGGCCTGGTCGAGCAGATCGCCCAGGTGGACAGCACCTACCTGATCGGCGGCACCAACTGGGTCGGCATGTCGGTGCCCCTGCACTGCTCCGCGCTGGGCAAGGTGCTGCTGGCCTACGGCGCGGCGCAGCTATCCGGGCAGCTCTCCGGCCAGCTGCCCGGCGGCCAGCTCGAGCGGCGCACGGACAAGACGATCACCAGCGAGGCGGCGCTGCGCGCTGAGCTGGCCACGGTGCGGACCCGCGGCTACGCGGTGACCGACGAGGAAACTCGAACCCGGCCTGATCGCCGTGGCGGCGCCCGTGCGTGGCTAGGACGGGGCGGTCGTCAACGCGCTCTAAAATGTCGCCCCAACGACGAGGATGGGCAGGGACGACATAACGGCGGCCGCTGAAGGGTGCACGCAGGAGGCCGCGGGCCTGTCCGCAGTGCTCGGCTACCGACAGCGGGCAAGCGGGCGGATAAGAAAGGCAGGGTCAGCCATGAGGCGAGCGGAGGACAAGGCGTGACGCGCGAGGAACTGCTCGGCGAACTCTACGACGAGACGCTGGTCGGCAACGGCCCGGCCGTGCTGGACCTGACCAACGAAGGGCTGGCCATGGGGCTCGGCCCGGAGACGCTGCTGTACGAGGCGCTGATCCCGTCGCTGGAAGAGGTGGGCGCCCGGTTCGAGCGCGGCGACTTCTTCGTCCCCGAGATGCTCATCGCGGGCAAGGCCATGGCCGGCGCGCTGGAGATCCTGCGCCCGCTGCTCGCCGAGACCGGCGCGCAGACCATCGGCACGATCGTCATAGGCACGGTCAAGGGCGACGTGCACGACATCGGCAAGAACCTATGCAACATCATGTTCGAGGGCGCCGGGTTCCAGGTCATCGACCTGGGCGTGCAGGTCGCGCCGGAGAAGTTCGTCGACGCCATCAAGGAGCACAAGCCGGACATCGTCGGGTTCTCCGCGTTCCTGACCACGACGATGCCGATGTTCAAGGCCAACATCAACGCGCTGCAGAAGGCCGGCCTGCGCGATCAGGTCATCGTCATGGTCGGCGGCGCCCCGGTCACCCAGGAGTACGCCGACGTGGTCGGCGCGGACGGGTATGCCGCCGACGCCTCGGCCGCGGTAGTCAAGGCTAAGGAACTTCTTGCGCAACGGCGCGCGATGGTCAACTCCTAGGGCGCCTTCGCGACTGCCAAGCGTCAGAAGGAACTTGTGCACACCGTCCTGTGCTTGGCAACTAAGGCGTACGGATCGGCGAATGACGAGCCGTCGCGATCGTACCGAGCAGATCAAACCCGACCAGCTGGATGATCTTCCAGCTGCAGCTGCGGCAACGGGGACCTGTCCCGGGTCGAGATCGACGTCAGAGAGCAGTATGACGGCGGGCCGTCATACTGCTCGACGTCAACATAGGCGCCCCGCTCGCGGACGAGGCCAGTCCAGGGCCTGGGGCCACGCCGGGAAGGCCCGCGCCCGGTAGCGGCATTGCTGCGCCGGTCACGCGCTGATCCCGACCGCGCTGGCCGCGCACCGGGGCGGATACGGGCCGACGCTGGCGGCGCGGGGAGAAGATGTCGATGCCGGAGAACACGTTCGCCACCGGCGCCGAGATCATTCGCGGGGCGGTCGCGGGGCATGTGGCGATGGGATGTCCCGCGGCGTGCATCGCGAACTCGATCGGCTTCAGGACATGGCAGCGTCAGGGATGCTGAGCTCCCGCTTCCCGATCAACTAACGGTAGTTCGTTGGATCAAGGTGACAGGTAGAGGAACAGGCCGTGACCTGCGGTGACGGCGTTGAGCAACTGCTGGAGCTCGGCGGGCGAGGACGCTTTGGACCATGCCTGCCACCAGCGTGTGAGCGTGATCGCGGGGGTCAGCCAGCTGCGGACGGCCTGCAGTGCTCGGGGCCAGCTGCACTGACGGCACGCCTACATCACGGCGCCAGCGCAGTGAACCGCCGCATCGGTTTCGACAGCTGCCAAGCATCTCTCTGTTATCTGGACACTGCCCTCGCCCGGTCGAGCAACTCGTGCAGCGTGGCGCCTCGGCGTCCGGTGAGAACGCTGACATCCGGCAAGCTGGCGAGGAGCTCCCGCTCCACGTCCTGGGCACGGCGGGTGGCGTCGGCGGTGGACGACGACAGGACGACGAGGTCCGCAGCGGCGGCGCGGGTCAGCTCGATGAGGTCAGCTACCGGAACGTCGGCACCGAGGTGGTGAACGCGCCAGCGGCCCTCGCGCAGGCAGGCCGTGGCCATGAGTGACGGCAGCGCATGGCGCTCACCCGGCGGGGTCGCGGTCACGGCGGTGCCGCGCGGGCGGCCCTGGGGCTGCCGGGCACGGGAGGCGATGAGCCGCTCACAGATCGCGCTCGCGCGGTGCTCGACGGCGACTGACACTTTCCCGGCGGACCATTCGTCGCCAATCCGGCGCAGCGCCGACGCAATGACCAGGTCACACAGGACGCTCAGCGGGACTCCTGGGGTGAGCCTGCCGAACGTGTGCCTTGCACGCGTTTCGTCGCCGGCCACGAGGGTCTCGTACAACCCGCCAGCTTGTGCCGCCCAGTCCCGTATCCGGATCTCGCGGCGCGGCTCTGAGCCGCTTGCCCGGCGTTCGGCTAGAGCGCGTACGTCGCTCTCGTCGAGCCCGTAGCCGCGCGGTGTCTTGCGGGCGGTCAGAGTTCCTTGCCGTACCCACCCGTAGGCGGTCTGGTAATGAACCCCGAGCGTCTGAGCCGCATCTCGTAGCTGCACCTTACCGCCCCTGGCTCCGTGTTCAGTATAGCTTAGTATTCATTTAGGAGTCAGGCGGGCCGGGCGCTCAGGACAATTCGACAAGCGGGCCCGGGCAACCGGGGCGCTCCCAGGGGGACAACTTCCACGGTGCGTGGATTTGCGCGGGCTCAAGCCCGGCAAGTTCCGGCACGTGTACTCGCCGACCTGTGGGTGCCGAAAACCTACGCCACCAGGCGATATTTGCGGATGACGCCACCGGCGCGGTCACGCCGCCACACCTGGAATTGATCCAGATCGGTGACGGCATTTGGCAGGGGACGCATCGGCGCGGCCTGGTTCAGGGCGCGGTGCGGCCGGTAGGTGATGTAGAAGTCCTCCTACTCGCGCAGCACGCCCCATTAGGTGATGTCGAAGGCGTTGAGGGAGGCCGTCTACCGGTTGGTCCAGCGCTTGCAGCCTCTGCCCGTCGGGTCCAGGCTCATGATCGCCCGTTCGTACTCGTGGATCAGCCTGCCGAGAACGTTGTGACGTCGTATTCGCGCCGTCGCCGGGTCACTGACCGGGGGCAGTGACGATGTAGTCGCAGTCCGGCGGACGCAGGATTGGAAGCCGTCAGAACTCCACCTGCAACTTCGGGGTGAACGAAACGGTTGTTGGTCGTATCCCAGCGATCCGGTCGACCCTTAACTACGAAGCGCTCCGTACTCGTTGACGACAAAGAGGACGAGGACCGCGAGCGCCTCGGCCCGGTACCCTCTGATCGCGGCCGGGCCCCTGAGCCGCCCGGTAGCCTCGACGATCACGGTGTCCTCGAACGACGGCGACTCGTCCGCCACGCAGACCCAAGCGTATCCCAGCCACTCCCACGACCCCACCCGGATCAGCCCGTAGGCGTCCCGGTCGATATCGGCCATCCGGGCCAGGTTGGGTGCGGCCACCAGGCGCCCGTCCAGGTCGTAGGTCCAGGCGTGATAGCCGCAGCGCAGGTTCCGCCGTACCTCTGTTCGTCCTGGTGTGGGCGGCGGGGCTGGCCTACTGGCGCTGGGACAAAGTCGAGGACCGTTGGAGCGCCAGCGTGACAGCTAGGCCAGGCGCCGCTCCCAAGCCAGAGCCGCCTCCGGCTGGCGATACTTTGCTAGCCTGCGCCGGTGAGGCTGCTGGTGCACTGGCGACCAGGGCGGAATGCGGCTGCCGGCAGCCTGCTGGCGTCCCGGTTCAGGTTACCGGATGATCTCCAGCGGCGTGCTCGGCGGCGGCATCGGGCCGCGGGAATGGGTGCTCAACGCGCAGGTCCCCGCCCAGTACGCGCGGACGGACCCGGCCAGGCACCTGACGGAGCTGGCCGGCCAGCTCGACCTGACCGGACCCGGGACCGGGATGCTGACCGCCGCACAGGTCACCGACCTGGTCACGCGCTCGGACGGGGGCGTGGAGGTCGCGGTCACCACCGGACTGCGGGTGCCGACATGGGCGGCCGCGCCGCCCGGCACGGCAGACCCGGACCTGGCGCCCGGGACGGTCAACATCATCGTCGCGGTCCCGGTGCCGCTCACCGACGCGGCGCTGGTGAATGCCGTCATCACCACGACCGAGGCCAAGACGCAGGCGGTACTCGACGCCGGATTCGCCGGGACGGGGACCGCGACGGACGCGGTGTGCGTGGCCGCTCCGGTCTCGCCCGGGGCTGCTGCCGAGGACTTCGCCGGACCGCGGTCGGCCTGGGGCGCACGGATCGCCCGCTCGGTATACGCCGCCGTGCTGGCCGGGGCGACCATGTACCGCGCCAGGTTGTAGCCGACGATCCAGCACCGGCGTGACGACCATGCCGCCGACGTCGGTGCGCACGGCGAAATACGCGGCGCAGGCGTTCCGCCAGCACAAGCGGCTCAGCACCCGCATATTCTGCGCTCGTCACACTCTATTGAGTAATGCTCCAATCGCACGCTCTACCAGGGGCGGCTACGGTGCTCGGCATCGTTCCTGGCATGCAGCGCAGGGCGATTCCAAGATCACCGATGGGGCCATCGCGGTTACAGTATGCAGTCATGGCGCGGGCGCATCCGGCGTCATTCGCCATGCCTGCAGGATTGATTTCCCTCGTACCTTCGATTATCGCGAGATGGCCTTCTCTTTTCCGGAATGATGGTTGTTACCAAGCAATCACATTCCGAAGAGAAGGCCATCCTGTGTCAGTCTTGCATTTCATCCCTGGCCCGTCAAGTCCCGATGCCGGCGCTGCCCTGAATGAAGGCGGTGAAGACCCCGATATTTCAGGCCTTCTGGACATGCTGGAATCTGTCACCGACCCGCGCAGCCCGCGAGGAAAACGTCACGCGCTGACATTCGTCCTGGCGATCTGCGTAGTAGCGACGCTGGCCGGGGCGAAAGGCTACCGCGAAATCGCCAGCCACGCCGCGGACATGCCCCGGCCGCTGCAGAGAAAACTCGGGGCTAAATGGGACTGGTTCAAGTTCAGGTATTCGTACCCGAGCATGCAGACGATCAGGAACGTGCTTACCGGGATCGACGCGGCCGGGCTTGATCGGATAACCTGTGCATGGCTTTTCGCGCAGGCCAGGAAAGACGTGGAAGGCGAGTGGGAAATCGCACTCGACGGCAAGGTGATGCGCGGCGCGTGGACTGACGAGAACGACAAGGTAACGCTGTTCTCCGCGATGCTGCACCGCGAGGCGGTCACGATAGCACAGTCGCCGGGGCCGTGAACCTCACGGAAGAGCAGATTTGCTTCCGGGATAGCCGCGAGCGCCTTGATCTGGGCGCCGGTCACCTGCACGTGTCCCATTTCGTGGTGGTTGTGATTGACATGAATGGTGATCTTCGTCTTGGTGTCCACCGTGGCCTCCTCGTCGTTCGTCACGTCATGCATCCGGGCGGACGGCCACCCAGGTGCCGCGCACATGGTGGGCGGGGATCGACCGGTTCGACGATGCCATGCCGCTGTTCCAGCCGAGGATGAGCTCGGCGTCACCGGAACTGAGCCGCAAGGCCGCCTGCCCGACCCGGCCTACATCGCGCACCAGCTCGGCCAGCCCGCTGCTGGACCTGGCTTCCATCGGTCCGGACCTGGTGCCCACGAGGAAGGACGCAGCGGAGGCCCGGGCCGTCAGGCATTTTCGTAAGCGCTCTACCTGTTGCGCGCCAGCGAGCAGCGATACAGTTGCTTCATACGCACCTTCAACGCTGAGGATACGATGGTCACAGCGCGTAAGCGCCTATCGCCGTCTTATCCATTCAGGAGGAAAGCAATGAAAGGGAAGCTTGTCGTCTGGGCTGGCCTACTGTCAATGGTTGGCCTGTCGCTTGCTGCGCCGACGCCAGCATTAGCTGCTACCCAATTTCGGGTAGTGGCGACCATCGATGTCGGAGTCAATCCCTTCGGAGATGCCATGGCTCCCGATGGTAGCAGTTTGTGGGTAGCGAATTCGGGAACTTCCTCAAGTCCCGGAAGCACGGTCACTCTAATTAACCCAACGACGTATGCTATCCAGGCCACGATCCTGGTCGGTCGTTTCCCGGAAGACATTGCCTTTGCCCGAGCGGGTAGCCAAGCGTTCGTGACCAACGATGACGATAACAGCGTCTCAGTAATCAACGCCGCCACGAGGACTGTCACCCAAACGGTCGGCCTGTCAACCATACCGATGGCCTTCCCCAGCGGAATCGTGTCCACGCCAGACAGCAGCAAGGTGTTCGTCACCAGCGTGGCAGGACAACGGGACACGTCAGCGGACAATATCGCCGTCCTTAGCAACTCGAACCCCGCTAATGTGACGGTCAGCGGCACGATTCACCTAGTTGGCTCCATCGGGCGGCCAGCGATCACTCCTGATGGCAGCCTACTCGTCACCGGTCACGACAACGGCTTGGAGGCTCCACCAGGAGTCACTCTCATAAACCCGGCCACCAACAAGGTCGTCGCCGAACTGGCGCTCCACGAGGTCGGCGTCGTTCCGGGTACCACCATCACATCGAACGGCCAGTTCGCCTACGTGACGAAATTTAGTATAGACGGTGGAACTGGGCAGGTATGGGTAATCAATCTCGCGACACAGTCGACTACCGCTGTAATTCCGATGCCAGACAGGTCAGTCTACGGGATCACAGCATCCCCAGATGGCCGTTTCGTCTTCGCCACTGACTTTAGCCTGGGCGAAGTCACCGTTATCAGCACAGCGACCAACCAGATCATCGCGAACGTTCTGGTTGGCCCGAACCCGAACGATGTCGCCTTTTCGCCGGATAGCTCAAAAGCGTTCGTTACCAATGAGGGCAATACAACTGTCTCGGTGATCTCAATTTCTGGTTGATACCCCAAGTTGAACTCGTAGTGCATGTGGTCACCAGGGCTCGAGGGTCAGGCCTGTCGCGGCCAGGCAGCCGTCGATCAGGTGCGGCCGGTACTGGATCTTCTTCAGCTTGCGCTTGACGATGCGGACCAGGCCGTCCAGGTCAGCGGCGGCGAAGTTGGCCATGGACCGCTTGAGCAGCGACCAGGCACCACACCAGCGGCCCGGCCAGCTGCCGGTGCGCGGCGCCCTGGCCCGCCGCCGCGTCGACGTGGACCGCAACCGCCACCGCGACCGCACGACCAAAGCCCGGCCGGGCTTCCCGCCCGGCGGGCCGCGCGTTCCCGCGCTCACCGCACAGGCCCAGATCAGCATCTGCATGCCGATCGCCGCCTGACCCCTGTTCCCCGTCCCGCTGCACTCGCCGGCCCGTGGAGCCGGCCGCCCGCCCGAAGCGACAGCCGGGCCATCGCCATGCCCGCCCACCGCAGTCACTCTCCGCTGAATCCCCCGCCGGCCGTACCGGACAGCACACCGTCGGCCAAGAATATCCGATCACGCTGAACTACATGGCATTGGGGTCGCCCCGTCCTGATACCATTCGTCAATATGATCGCTAACTTGAACAGCGCACATCCAGGAGGCGATCTCATCGTCAGGTACCTTCCCATAATTTGCCAGGCACTCACGCCAATATTTCACCACGTCGCCGACGGTTCTGAGCTGGTCGATTTGTTCCATCGGCCGTACTGTAGCCCATAATTAGCAACGTGTCTATCTTGACCGCACGAGAGCAAGCCCTCCTAAGTGGGCTTCTTCTTACCCCCAGTGTGTTTATTGGTGATCTCGTTGCCTTGGTCATCAACTACGACGTGCTGATGATCTCCTGAACCATCACGATGGGCAATAATTATGTCTGTGGTTGGAGCTTGGCGGTCTATGCTGTAGCCGCCACGAACCTTCACGCTTACCTCTTCATCCTCGGATTGCACATAACGCGGACCAAGCCCCGTAAGGTTCCATCTGTTTGGAGCAACTTCGTATGCAACGACATGCTCGGCGTCGTCGAATATGGTACGCCTGCGGTTTCCGTTTACGAGCTGCTCAACATAATAGCCGTCCTTCAAGTTTGCGGGTGGGAAGTTATTTACTCGCCCAACGCCAGTGATGCGACCATCACCATTCTCCTTAACCTCAAAGGAGGGGATGCCAAGCTTTTGGCCTGCTGCGTTAAAATTGGCGAGGAGCTTTCTTGCCTGGGCTACGCTTTCGTCCCATCGCTGCTTAGCTGCCATGATGTTCCTGCGCTTTGCTTCAAGGCCATTAAGCTCCTCGAAGATGGCTTCAGCTTTGGCAAGGCGCAGCAAACGGAGGCAGCCGGGGCAGTCCGATCTCCATATAAATTGATAGCGACCGCTTTCAATCGGTCTGTACTCATGATCTGGGGACATGGGGCCATGATCATTCGGGTTTATTGGAGATATTTTTGCGACTGCATCCAAGAAGCTCTCTTTAGCTTCTTTGAGCCGAGCAGCAAGATCTTTAGGGCCGCCATCCAGCAGACTTGCGAGCGCAGCATAGGTCTCCTGCGTTTGCTGGATCGCGCGCGAGTAGTCAGTCTGTAGTTTTTGTAGGTTCGCGATAGCCCTCATGCGGCCACCCACTTCGGTGCATAGATACTCGACGCTCAAAGTCTAGAGCATGCGTAGCAAGCTCGTGACAGCTTTAGGCGTATTACATGAAGGCGGGTTATTTGTGTGATATGGGCGGCTGCTGGGGAATTCTGTGGGTTCTGCCCGATCTGTCAACTGGTGCCAACCGATGCGCTCGCACTCAAGAGCGCCCGGGCCAGGCCGACTGTATGCTCAACACTTGGCTGGTCCTTGATCCCGACCCACAGGTCCAACGAGATCTGGGCTTGGTCGCCGGTGGCGCCCCGCCCAATGACGATGCCATCACTGCTCTGTGCGCTGGCGAGACGAACCTCAAGCTCCTGGCCGCCGCGGTCGTAGGTGACGACTGACACCACGAGGTCCTCGTTCATGGCGAGCGCGATGGCTAGCTCGCGCAGCCAGGTCCCGGCCAGGTAATCGTGAGGTTCGAGGTCGCGGGCGAGCTGTTCGACTTGGGTGTGAACGTCGTCGTAGAAACCGGCGCGTAGGGTTGCGTGCTTCACGGTCGCCTCAGCTCCCCACCAGCGCCCACACGATCTTCCCTCTGCCTGAAGGGGGCATGTCCCAGCCCCAGCGCTCGGCGAGGGCATCAACCAGCATGAGGCCGCGGCCGCTCTCGTCGTTGGGGCTCGCCTGAGTCGGCGTGGGCAGCTGGAAGTCCTCGTCCCACACCTCCACGAGCGCCGCCACCCCGTCGGTGGAAAGCCGGAGGTAGATGCAGGCGAGCCCCGTATCAGAGGAGTAGCGAGGCCGTCCATCGTGGTCAACGGAGGCGCGGATGGCGCTGGTAACGAGCTCGGACACCACCAGCTCAATAGTGTCGGCCAGGTCGCCAAGGCCCCACTCGTGGGCGATATTGCGGGCGTGCAGGCGTGAGCACGGGGTAGCAGTCGGCAAGGCCGCGATGGCCAGTACGCTCTGGACGGCCCACCTGGCTCTTGGCGCTGCGGCATGACCTGCCATCACCGACACGCGATCCTCCCCCAACCGTGGGTGGCGAGACCGGCACCGGAGCTAGGCTCTTGTGCGGACGGCCGCTGCCACGACCAAGCTGTCCGGGGTACGGTGTCGGTCCCGCCGCTCATGAGGCTTGCCCTGATGACTGGGGCAAGCCTGCTCGCTGCCAGACTTCGGCTAGCTCTTGTTCGCTCAGGCTCGGATAGGTCCATCTCTTTTTGACCAGGCGAGGTGCCAGGCCAGTAGGGTGCCCGGCGTCACGATCCGGGCAACCGGACAAGCCCGGGCAGCAGCCTTGCCGAGGCGGCGATCATGGCACGATCAGCCGAGTCCGGCCTCGGACGCGCGACCTGCCGGCACAAGACCGCGACCTCATGCCGGAACACGAGGGTCTCCGCGTCTTTCGCGGCGCCATCCCGCCCCAGGAGCACCAGCCAGCTGAACACCCGAACAACCATGAACAGGTAGACGAGGCGGATTAGCACGAGCGCCGAGCGTAGAGCAGCAGGTCAGCGCCCGCGCGGGATTCTGGCACAGCACACGGTCCCATCCGTCTGTGCCGGGCCCGCTCCGATGCTGGAGCCAAGACACGCTGACACAGCAGAGAGACGGCCCGTTTACAAGACGTTATGCAAACGGCGGCGCTTGCAGTCCGGCGATCATCTGGCCTGGACCGCAGCTGCCTTTGCGCGATAACACACTTCACGCAATCCCGCCACGGCCAAAGACGCAGCAGAGCAGTCCGGGGCACCATCATTCCCGGGCGCCCGGATCCAGGAGATCCCGCAGCTCAGCAGTGGTACGAGTAGACAGGAACGCAGTATTCTTATAGGCCGACTTCAACGCTGTAGTTAATAGCGTGATATGGGGCAATGGGTTGTGTCGGTCCTCGGACACCCAAACCGGGGAAATTTCCCCTAAACCAGACACTGCTTGAACACGCAGGCTGGCGGCTTAGCCGCCTGCTGCCCGCTGGGCCGTCCCGGTCCCTCCTCCCGTGGAGGCGGCCGTGACCGCCCAGCCCA
>WNGK01003516.1_pt1 | contig 31581 bp, 39 predicted proteins | sample 5400601 | NCBI WGS metagenome assembly WNGK01 (sample SAMN13153376, study PRJNA577476) | soil metagenome | isolation source: 60 cm soil or saprolite under Garry oak tree replicate 1 | place: USA:California | collected 2016-06-15 | reverse complement strand
TCTCCGTCACGGACAAGGATCATGTTTCCACCGATCTCGCCAGCTCCCCCGTAGAAAGTGATCTCGACCATGAACGTACTATCCTCCGGCTGTTTCATATTCTTCTGATTATAGAGCTTCAGCCGTTTCTTCGAGGATGGCTCTGGACCTGGAGGAGATAGCGGGGTCCGCTCTTCGAATCCTTCCGAACGGTAACCCTATCGCCTGATCTTAACGCCTTGACCCTAATGAAAAAGTGCGAGTGAGGAAGCTCGGGACCCCGGCAAGAACATGGATAAGACTCGACCATGGCTCTCCGCGAACGGCCGTTCTGTATCACCTGAAATCTTCGGCCAAGCGTCGGGAAGAAGGAGAGCCGGTCTTTCAGGACAATCACATAGCCACCCTGTTCCTCTTCTGAGGTGATCTTCTTCGAGTAAACGTCTTTCATCCTCATACTGTTAGACCCTTCCAACCATGGTTAGCCGAGATGACAATTCTGCGCAGAAGAACCTTCCCCTAGAGAGTAGGCTTTCAAGCCTCTCGCCAGATAGCTTTTCAACCCCCAGCCTGATAGAACGTGATTGATCTAGCGTCATGGTCGATCTGATTGGATGGGTCTTCGGGTTTTTCTCCGCCCACCCTTCCGGTCTCCTCGCCACACTTCTATTCGTCTTTGTTGTCAGTATTGCCGGTAATCTCATCCCCTTCTTTCCGACACCGTACCTTGTCGTAGTAATCGGGGTCGTTCTGGATGAAAGCTATCTTGGAATCATACAGATTGCAGCCATCGCGGCCCTTGGAGCGGCGACCGGAAAACTTGTCAGCTATGCTCTCGGATATGGGGCTCGACGAGCGATTCGTAAACAGGAGAGGTTTGACTCTCTCCGAAAACTCTTGGGCGGAAGCACTTTCCTGGTAGGAGTCCTCTTCGCAGCTTCTCCACTGGTTGACGCGGCTTTCATTCCTATGGGAATTATTCGGTACAGCCCTCTCAAATCTTACCTAGCTCTCTATACTGGAAAATTCGTCTGGATTCTGTCTGTTCTCTACGTCGCGAGGCAATTGAGGCAACCGGTCGACCAGTTCTTTGGAGAAAACGTCTACGCATCAATCGTGTCAGCTGCACTAGTCATCTCCACCGCGTACCTCATCATCAGAGTTGACTGGGAGAAGAGGTTGCTGGGACACAAGGACAGTCGTCGAAGCAGACTACTAGGGAGGCTCCGAAACCTTTTCTCGAAGGGGCACAGAAACGACGGACAGAGATCCACGCAACAGGACGCGGTGAAGGAGGAACCCGAATAAGTTGAGCCCTCCTCGACCAAAAGGTATCATATTCTTCGGACCGCACCGATACTCGCGCTGATCATTCTTTCATATGATCCGGCTGTATCATGATACAACCCGTTTACCTGCAGGACTCGGACCGAACCCAATGGTACTAGTGCCTCTCTGACGCTCGTGAGGCCTCAAATAAGTCGGGGGAATTTTTGTCGAGTGTTCACGACTTTTCGCAAGGCAATTTAAGCAGGGCTAACTGTTTGACTTCGGGATATGCCTCTGGGCACTGCCGCCAAGCCTGATCGCCTCCGCAATGTATTGCAGGCTTTAGACATCGATGAGGCCAAGGGAATAATCACAGCCTACAACGAACGGTTCCTCTTCATCCCCGTCGCTTTGATTCACTCCGTCGAGGACAGGTTGACCGAGAGTTTCGGGCCAATCACCGCCACTAGCTTCCAGTACAGTATCGGGAAACAAGGTGGGGCACAATACATGAGCATGGCGAAAAAGTCCGGCCTGGATATCAAGAGTCAAAGCGATATCCAGAAGATTGCCGAACGTCTGGGAACACTCGGCGGATGGGGAAAACTCACGATCGTCAGTGTTGACCTCGCCAAAAAGATGGCTAGAATACGCTGGACAAACGGGGTCTCGGTAAGGGACAGAAAAGGCAAGACTCCGGTCTGCCATTTCGGCCGCGGGATTCTCACCGGCGCAATGGAGCAGACTTTCGGTAGAAAATGTGAGTCGCTCGAAGTCTCCTGTCAAGGAAAGGGCGATCGATTTTGCGAGGCGATCATAGGTGAACCCGCCGAGATTACTCGAATTGCAGAACATTCGGAGAGAATAACCGATTAGTGGTTCGAGTTCGAGACCGACGATCTCAGCAGTTTGTCTATTCCATAGAAGGACTGGTCGCGATACTTCTCACCCTGATCGGTAATTCTATACACGCGCCTGCTTCTCCGTGTTGGCGACATCCATTCGCCTGCGACGAGTCGGCGTTCTTCTAGCTCGTATAGCAATGGGTAAAGTGTGCCTGCACCGATATGGGCGCCGGTCTTAGTCTTCAGTTCTCGCATGATCTCGTATCCGTGCTTTCCGCCGTTGTCTAGGAGTGATAGCACAAAGAGGTCTAGAAAGCTCTTCACCATTCGCTCGTTCACGGCTCTGGTCATGCTTTCACAGGGAACTATCGAAATACGATATTATCGAGTTTCAATATAAGCACCCCTCTTAAGAGGCTATCGCGCACAGGCTCTCGATCGGACAGAAGTTGAGCCACGAGACCGCCTTTCAGGGGTTACAGTGCACCGGATGCCACTCCTCCTATTCGAAAGGCGAAATCCTCCAGAAGTGCCCAAAGTGCGGCGGCCTTCTGGATACAATAATCAATCCAGAGATTCTCAGCGAGAAATCGAAAGACGATATCGATCGTACTCGATCTATGTGGAAATTCAGGGACTTCCTTCCAGTTGATCCGACAGACAAGATTGTCTCTGCTGGGGAGGGGGATACTCCTCTCAGAAGGCTGAGCTCTTTTCAAGGAAACTTGTGGGTAAAGGATGAAACGAAAAACCCGACAGGGACGTTCAAGGACAGGGGCGCTTCGTGTGCAATCACAGCTCTAACTCGATTAGGCATCAAGGATCTCGTCCTATCGTCTGAGGGCAACGCCGGATGCTCGTTCGCCCTCTACTCACAGATTGCAGATCTAGGTTGTCAACTGTTTCTGCCCCGGCAGGCGAATCCGGCAAAGGTCGAACTTTCCCGGAAACTGGGAGCAAAGGTTACTCTAGTTGATGGTACGATCGCAGACGCTGGACGCAAAGTGGAAGCTGTTGCAAAGAGGGAGAGGAGCTACAATGCCTCGACTTTTGTCACACCTTACCGTCATGACGGTAAAGGGACTATGGCCTTGGAAATTTGTGAACAGCTTGATTGGAGGGTTCCAGACTATGTCGTATACCCCGTTGGGGGCGGAGTCGGCCTCGTGGGGATGTGGAAGATGTTCTCAATTCTGGAGAGGATCGGATGGGTCAAAAAGAGACCACGATTCGTTGCAGTCCAACCGGCGGGTTGCGCGCCAATCGTCAAGGCCTACAATTCTAGGAAGGAGGACGTTGAAGAATGGAGTGATCCCAAGACCATTGCTTTCGGGCTGAGAATCCCCAAGCCGCTCGCTGGAAAATGGATTCTCCGCTGCCTCAGAGAATCAGGCGGAATCGCATTGTCGGTCACAGACGAGGAGATCCGCAGGTCTATGGGTCAAGCGCTGAAGGATGAGGGTCTTCTCCTCGAACCTTCCAGCGCAGCAACAATCGCTGCTCTTCCTCGTTTGTACCGCGAAAGGATGATCGATAGGTCAGATGAGGTCGTTCTCATAGCGACTGGGTCCGGGCTCAAGACTCTAGAGCAGTTTTAAGAGCTAATCTGTCCCGATAAGGATTATCTTGAGTTACTTGACGAGCGCTGACAGTCTGTCTGTTATGGTCCGTATTTTGTCGGAATAGGATTCAAGTTTCGACTTGTCGGTTTTGCTCATGTCTTCGAAGTAGGAGACGTAGCCGCTGATCTCGTTCAACATGTCGTCGACTGAGCGGGGACCGGCGAAATGGGACCCGAAGGGCCATTCATCTTCATTTCTTGTCTTTGCGGTGAGTTCGTACTTGCCATCCTCTCCTCTCCTGACGAGACCGTCTTTCACCATTTCGTCAAGCATCGGGTACACTGAACCTGGAGAGGGTCTCCACCATCCCTGTGTCATGTTCTCTATTTCGTCCATTATCTCCATCCCGTTCTTAGGGGAGCGTCTCACGATCGTCAGAATCAAGGGTCTGAGCCCGCGTTTGCGGAAGTGTCCAAATCCACGAAACATTCGATATCGCTTTTCCGATATTGGATATCCGATACCAAATATAAGGATTCCCTTCTCTCTAGCCACGTCACTCGTAGAAACAATAAAACGATCCGTAAATCGCCCGTTTCCAGCCCTAAATCAAGATCTGAACAGGCACATCCAGCAACGGGGATAATCCACGCTGTAAATGCGCATCATCTCCCACCGATCCAAACCCAGACTGTGCCCTGATCCGCCCGTTTCACCCATTATGCAAGCAAAACAGGAGGTGTTCCGGAAAAATAGGAGGTCTTAGCGACTGCCTCTCGCGTCGTATGAGTGGTCTTCCCGAGTCACAAACCCGTCTGGAAAATCACGCTTATGTCCAAGTTGAAACACAACTAGTCTTACAGCTTTGACGGTCCAGATCGACGACGCCGGAGTCGGCGACCTCCTCCACGGAGTCGTAGTCGGAGCGCACCGGAAAGAAACTGGCGAGTTTCACTACGATATGATACCCGTTTCCTTTTTCCAGAGCCCGAGTTTTGGGCGGAAGATGTATCACAAAAAGGCCACCGAGCTCGCGCTCCAGCTCCTCTACCAGATGAAGCTGGGAGAGAATGAGGAGATCGAGATATGCAGTAGCTTCCTCTTCGACGAGACCAGACCCCATCTATCCGAGAAATATGGAAAAACAAGAGTCAAGACCGCCGTGATTACCGGAGACGCCCAGAATAATGTGGAGACTGCGTACCTGGACGAGATTAGGAATCTGGGCTACGAGCCCATTCCTGAACGGGAGGACAAGCGTGCGAGGAGCTTCTTTCACATGCTCAAGTGGGTCAAGAATAACCCTGAACGGCTCAGATACGCAAAGACAGGCTGGCCACGGCTCAGGAGATACATCAACCTGCCAAGAAAACATGACGGTCCCCGCTCGACCCGTTAGGCCAACCGTGGACGAGAAACAGATAAGTCGCGTCCCGGGCCATCGCACTGGCTATGAGCTTACTGGATATGATCACTGGCGAGATGCTTCTTGTTCCTGGCGTCGAGATGAAGGACCATGGAGATGAAGAGGTCGAGCTGCATGTCCGCGGCAAATCCTTCGCGCACATCCACAGCCCCGACCGGATAGAACTACGACTGCCACCAGACCTCAAAGAGGTCATGATCAGCCAGGGCACAGTTTCCCGCAGCCCCGAGGTTCATGACCGCGAAGGGTGGGTTATCCTCAAACTGGGACCCAGACCAGATCTCCGCCGTATAATGAGGATCCTGCAACAGTCCTACCAGTTCGCATCCTCCACAATCTAGCCTTATCCATAAGAGCCTCCTCTCAACGCTTATACTGTGACCACAGGCGACATCATGCCGCTTGACCGTGGAAAGGTCTTCGCCCACATCGACAAGAACCTCCCACAACACATCGCCAAACTCCAGGAGCTAATCCGCCAACCCTCCATCTCCCCGGAGAACAAGGGAGTGAGAGATTGCGCGAACCTCATCCTCGGCTATCTCACGAGTCTCGGTGCCAAAGCAAGCCTAGAGGAGACCAGCGGAAATCCAGTGGTCTACGGCAATTATGACGCAGGAGCAGACAAGACAATCGTTGTCTACATGATGTACGATACCATGCCAGTTGACGAGCCCGGCTGGCGCGTAGACCCGCTAGCAGGAACGCTGACCGATGTTCCACCTTTCGGTCGATGCCTTGTTGCTAGAGGATCGTTCAATACGAAGGGAGAACTGCGCGGGTTCCTGAACGCTTGCGAGTCGATCAAAGCCACACGACAAAAACTCCCAGTCAATCTTCTGTTCGTTGTTGAAGGAGAGGAAGAACTCGGAAGCCGCCACCTCCCCGAGTTCATCTCGAAACACGAAAAAGACTTGCAAGCAGCCAAAGCCGTCTTCTTTCCCTTCTGCTCACAAGACCGAACCGGAAAAGTGGTAATGTACCTCGGCGTCAAGGGAATCGTATACTTCGAACTCGAACTCGACGGAGCAACCTGGGGAAAAGGTCCCAAGGAGTTTGGAATACATGGAAGCAACAAGAGCTGGGTAGACAGCCCAGTCTGGAGAATGATCCAAGCACTATCCACAATGACAGGTCCTGACGGCAACAAGGTAACCATTCAGGACTTTTACCGTCACGCCCAGGTTCCCAACAAGGAAGACCGCGAACTCCTACCGAAGCTGGAGAAGACCTTCAACGATGCCGCCGTCAAGGAGGAGATGAAAGTCGACAGGTTCATCGGCGACACCCATGGCATTGAAGCGTTGAAGAAGTATCTTTTTGATCCCACCCTCAACATCAACGGCATAGCAGCCGGCTACACGGGACCGGAGACAAAGACTCTGCTCCCGCACAAGATTACGGTCAAGATGGATGTTCGCCTGGTTCCGAACATGAGGAAAGATGACGTAATGCCTATGATCAGAAACCATCTCGACCAGTACGGCTTCAAAGATATCCAGATACGCGTAGTCGAATCAGGGTATGGATCGTCGCGGACAAGCTATCAGAGCCCGCCTGCCCAAGTCGTAATCAAGTCCTACAAGGAGCTGGGAAAAGATCCCGAGCTATGGCCCACGATCGCGGGCAGCGCCCCCTTTGCAATGTTCAACCGAAAACCCCTCAACCTCGCGGTGGTGATCGGAGGGCTCGGGCATGGAGCCCTGGCACACTCACCGAACGAGTACATTGTCATAGACGAAAAGGGGCCGACCGGCGGCTTGGCTTCGATGGAGAAATCCTTCGTCACAATTCTGGACAATTTTAGCAAGATGCCGAGCTAGTCGATTCGTCTCGTTCTTGCCAGGGGACTGCTTCCCGGGGCTAATGCTTGCTCTTGAAAGGGTTGCTTATTTTTCGACTCGAGCCGGTCCGCTTTCTAGATCTGTTCGTCTTTTTCTGTCGAGTCCTAATACGAAAAGTCCTAGACTGACGCGGCAACCCTGTTCAATATGGTCCACAGTCGGGACTAGTATATCTACGTTGGACCTAATCGGGTCGGACAATGAAGCGCTCAGGCTGTCAAGGTCGCATCAGACCTAATTCCCTACTTTGCTATCAATATCATCGGTAACCTTCTTAGCTTGAGAGATAACCGGGTGAGGAGACGAACTTGGAACTAGGACCAGAAGCCGAAGAAGAAGAAATCGATGTAATATGGGACGAGAACGGGACAGCAAGATACAGACTACTGAAAGACCATAGAATCGTTGACTTCGATGGCCAAAACATCGCCTGGATGGACGACGACGGGTTCATCTACGATTACAATGGACACTACAAGGCCTTCTACGAGAACGGTATCCTGCGAGATCCAGAAGGCGCCGTCATCGGACAAGGTCAGGACCCAGCAGGGCCCAAACCGGTTCTCCCCAACAAGGGCCTGATTCCGGAAGCATCTAGACCGGAGAAACCCCCTACTAAGCCCAAGGTGAAAAAGGACAAGGATTCCCCGAAGAAACCAGAGGCTTCACTCCTCTGGTCTAAGAAAATGCTCGAAGAGTTATAGCGCCTCCCGAAACCAACCTCTAACTAGTCTATCCCTGCCGCCCTCAGAACAGCTTGGAACAATCAGCCCGTACAGCCAGAGACTTTCCAACTCCATGGACATTCCCTAAACTCGAAAGGATTTTTCTGGATTCTCCTCCAAGTTGACGCTGAACTACGTCTCAATAGCAATTTTCGTAGTTGTATACACCCTGATTATTCTTAGAAATCTCCGATGGTTCCACGTTCCTGTCTGGACCATAATGATGGCTGGAGCAGTGGCCATGCTCTTCCTCGGGGCTATTTCCCTGAGAGAAGCTTACGCCGCAATCAATCTCGACGTGATCTTCTTCCTACTCGGGATGTTTTCAGTGGTTGCCGCGATGGATATCTCCGGGCTCTTGGAGTACCTTACGCTGAGACTGCTTCAACTGGCAAAGTCACCTCAGAGAGCTTTCGCCTTGGTTCTGGTCGGGATGAGCACGATGGCCGCGTTCTTGGTGAATGATACATTGGCACTCATGGCCACGCCAATCGTGTTGAGTGTTGCCAAACAGCTGCGCATCAGACCCGGAGTCTTTCTCATCACACTCGCCCTAGGAGTGACAGTCGGTAGCACGATGACGGCCATCGGTAATCCCCAGAACCTACTCATCGCTCTGTCGACAGGTATACCGAACCCAGTGTTCGACTTTCTCTACTACCTCCTCCCTCCAACCCTAGTAGGGCTGGGAGTAACCTATCTGATCCTCAAATGGTACTACCGGAGAGAATTCGCAAACTCAAAACTCGCAGAGCTACACGTTATTCCCAGGGATGCAATCAAAGATCGAAAGCTGGCAAAGCTCTCTGGCTGGGCTGCTGGAATAGTTGTGCTAGGGTTCTTCCTTGTCGGAATCGCCGAACTTTTCGGGATACAGGGGAACTTCAACCTCGGAACAATCTCTCTACTGGGCGCAACAATTGTCTTCCTGGGTAGCGGGAGACGGAGAGAGATTCTCCGATCTGTCGACTGGGGGATAATCATCTTCTTCATCTCACTCTTCATTGTCATGCAAGCGTTCTGGGAGTCCTATGCTCTCCAGAGCCTGATGGGCTACCTGCCTGTTCTCAACCGGTCAGACCCCGCGCTTTCACTTGTTACGATAATTTTGGCTAGCGCGTTCTTCAGCCAGCTTCTGAGCAACGTTCCGTTTGTCGCAGTTTACATCAAAGCGATGCAAGCGGCGGGTCTCACCGGTGCCGATGTCAAATCGTGGATGGCACTGGCCGGTGCCAGCACACTCGCTGGAGGTATCAGTCTCCTGGGCGCCGCCAGTAATGTCATTGTACTGGAAGAGGCTGAGAGCCGGGGATCAGGATTTGGATTTGTTGAATTCTCGAAGATCGGGCTTCTTGTGACGATTCCTAATCTTCTCATCTTGTACCTGTTTCTTCGAGTGCTATAGCTCGAAATCACACACTCTCAGACACTCAAAGATCAATCGGAGCAACAAGCTGGATTTGACACCTTTCTGGCTGTTCAAATCGTTGTATCATATACCCAGCCCTCTCAAACCGGGGATTCAACTCCAAGAAAAGGGAGAAAGGAAAAACAAGAATGGATTCATCAGCCAAACGCAAAGTGGGCGCTATCACCCTGATCGTTGCAGGAATCGGCGCTTTCCTCGTGCCCTTCCTCCTTCACAGTCCTGCGCTGCAGGCCTCTAGCAACAACAATAACAACAATGGCAGAACGCCGACAAGCACAAGTTGTACAAGTAACTGCACTCCCTCATCGGACACCAACCCGACAACGTGCACTTCTGACGACAGCACAGACCTAAGCGGCCATACTAACGACGGCAAGCACCTTGCAAAGGGACATGACAAGCAGGACACATCAATAGTGGGCAAAGCACACGGGTTCATGGCCGCTCTGGCCAAGCACAACCCGCAGCACGACGCAACGCACTCCACCAAGATCGACAACGACACTACCAACACTCACGGGCTTCACTCGAACAGCCACGACACCGACGACACTAATGCTTGCGCGGACGACAAAGACAACGACAACTCCGACGACCAAGGCAACGACGACTAGTGGGCCTAGAAAACACTCCTAGGCTCCCCAACTTTATTTTTCGAACTCACCAGACCCTCTTGTTCTTTCGCGACCTGGTCTTCAAGACCAGAAGGCTGCAAAGTTTAGAAACATCCATCAAACACTTGCCCAACGCGACTTACAATGGTCAACCAGGGAGAAAAAGCTCCGACCTTCACACTCCCAGACACCGACCGAAAACCTCGCGGCCTTCACGAATTTCTGAAACCTAACGGTGCAACGCTTCTAGCCTTCTTCCCAGGAGCGTTCACCACGGTCTGCACCCGCGAAATGTGCACCTTGCGTGATAGCATGCAAGAGCTGAACAAGATCAATGCCCAGGTCGTAGGAATAAGCGTCAACGATCCATTTACCAACAAGGCGTTCGCGCAGAACAACAACCTCAACTTCCCAATCCTCAGCGACTACAACAGAGAAGTTGTGAAACTGTACAACGTATACCACGAAAACTTCGGCAACCTTAAGGGTTACACGGTTGCAAAGAGAGCTGTCTTCATACTAGATCACAATGGAGTCGTTGTCTACAAATGGGTCACTGACGACCCAACCAAAGAGCCGAACTACGACGAGCTAAAGAAAGCAGCAGCAAAAACGACCTAAGACTACCTCTCACGACACTTGGATCAAGCCGGGCTTTTTTTCAAGCTAACGATTCTAGAATCTTCAACGCCTTAGCGGCGTTGTCTCCGTTCTCGTCGTGGCGCAGATAGACGTAGACAGATTCTCTTCCCTTGCTCGTTTCTTTGATCTTCCCAGTCCAGTCGTCGATCATTTTTGCATCGTATGATTCTCTTCGGAGTCTGAAATATGGTGTTTTTCCAGTGACTTTGAAGACGGGTTTCATATCCTCTGTTTCTGCGATGCAGAAGTCAGCATCGTGTTTCTCTAGAGTAGTATAGGTGGCGTCGTTCAACCAAGATTCATGTCTGAACTCGAACACCCTTTCTCCGATCTTGGAAGTGCTCGTGAGGAAGTCTTCAAGGAGTTTCAAGTCCTGTTTCGAGTAGGGTGGAAGTTGAAAGAGAATAGGGCCATTCTTCTCGCCAAGAGATCTCAATGTGATTCCAAGTCTCTCGGTAGCTTCGACCGATCCCTTCCCGAGTTTCAAAATGTGAGTAATCTGTCTCGGTGCTTTGAACGAGAACCTGAAATTGTCGCCAGTTTTGCTGGCCCATGATTTTACCATTGCAAGGCTTGGAGGGGCGTAGAAGGAGCTGTTAATTTCTACGCTGTTGAGCCGTTGAGAATAATAGGATAGGAATTCCTCACTCTTCAGGGTCTCCGGATAGAAGTTTCCCTTCCATCCGGCGTAACTGAACCCTGAGACGCCTACCATTGCTCTTGTCTTCAATCCGACCCAGTCCGTATGCAATCAAAGCCGGAAAGGTTTCTAAGGCCTTCCTCATGCCGATGCGACTATGCCTACCTCACCGACAACCCTAGACTCAGTTGGACTTCCATTGGGTTCATCCGCGGTCGATTTTCAACTGAAAGGAGTCGACGGCAAGACTCACAACTTGAAGAGCTTCTCTGACAAGAAAGCCTTGGTGGTCATTTTCAGTTGCAATCACTGCCCTTACGTGCAAGCCTACGAAGACAGGATGGTTCAGATCCAGAAGGATTATTCAGCGAAAGCAGTTACCCTGGTGGCGATAAACAGCAACGACGACAGCGGTTACCCAGAAGACAGCTATCCAAACATGATCAAGAGGGCAAAGGAACGCAGCTTCGACTTTCCCTATCTGAGAGATGATACGCAGGAGATCGCCAAGAAATATGGCGCGATTTGCACGCCACACGTTTTCGCGTTTGACCAGCAACGCCGACTTCAATACAAGGGTAGAATCGATGACAACCGAAACCCTGAATCGGTGAAAACGAAAGATCTGAGAGACGCTTTGGATGCAATCCTCGCAGATCACAAGCCTTCCGTCCAAGAGACAAGACCGTTCGGTTGCTCAGTCAAGTGGAAAAACTAAGTCGTAATGGCATGCAGTTCTGTGTTTTGGCCTTTAATATCACCGCTATGCTCTAGTAGGATGATAGTATGGGTAAGCGAAAGGTCCTCAGCGAGGCCAACCTCAGCGAGATGCTCACGCCCGGTCCAGGCCAGCTTTACGGGACCGTCAAAAATCTCCTCGGCTACGACAGAGTACTGGTAGAGTGTGCTGATGGGGTCACACGAGTATGTCGAATCCGGGGAAAAATGAAACGCCGTGTCTGGATCAAGATGGGCGATACGGTCCTAGTCGCTCCTTGGGACTTCCAGCCAGAGCGGGGTGACATCATGTTCCGGTACACTCAGGGACAAGTTGAATCCCTTCGGAGATCAGGCCAGCTCAAGGTCTAGCACTATCGAAGTTCACGAATCTCTTATCCCCGAGCATCGCCGAACTTCGGCAAGCCCTAGAATACTACGGCCTTAAAAAAACGGGAACAACTCGAGGCACGAGAACACGGAAATGCGCCGGTGCACGTTTGTCTGCTTCTGAAGAAAAGCGCGTCGAGCGAGCTACATTCCGTGTTTGTCTTTGGTGTGCTGGTTCAAAGCCGCTTCAGAGCCGAACTTAGCACCGCACTTTGCACAAGCGAACTGTCCAGCACTCGTGGTAGCACCTACACTGACCGTCTTCATCATAGCGCCTCCAGCAGCGATAATAGCACCTAAGACCGCCAGTCCAATGCCTCCGAGCTGAATTGTATGGTGTATATTCATGGAGTAAAGGTACCCCCAGGTTCCGAGACCCGCAACGAGTACTACCACTCCCAGTACGAGTATGGGCATTTTCATTTTTCGATCAGAAGGATTCGGGTTAATGTTTCCCATTTAAGCCATATTAAACGGCGAATCGGGAAGGCTAGGGCCAGCCTCGTTTCTTAGGGTGTGTCCCTGTTAGAGCAGGAAAGCGGCTTTCTGATGAATCAGAGTCTACTTTTCGTACTACGAGTCAGTAAAAAATGGTTCTGAAGGAGTAATCTGCCGGGAATCGGTCTTTTCTGGCTGAAAAGTTCGTAAATCACTGTCCAAGTCTTGAACAAAAACAGGTTTTCATACCCGATTCTGACTCGCGCCCGACTTCGAAGAAAAATGGCAACAGAAACGTATAGGCATGCAATGACCACAGCCTTCAAGAACTGGCACAGCCTCGCCGTTGGCGCTATACTACTCGCTTTCAGCGTCTTCCTAACCTCAACCGCATTCACCTCTCTAAAAACGGCTCAGACAGCTCTCCAAGGATGGGCGATGCTCGTCATCGCAGGATACGCGTTCGTATCCGCAATATTTCTCGGTGCATCACCGCTATCGGAGAACAGTACCCTGACGGAGAGCTTCCCTGGCGTCTTCGACCACTTCAAGAGCTTCATAGTAGGTGGACTATTCTACGCCATCGGTAACTTTCTAGTGACGGTCGAAGCAGCTAGCCTGGGAGCACCAGAGCAAGTGTTGGCTCTTGCGGCAGCCCTCATCGTAGGGGGAGCCCTGACACTTGTCGCTGTGCTCGTGGCCGTAGCCGCAGCCTTCGTAAGGCCAAGAAAGTAGACTAGAGAAGAGAGATGACCATGAACATCCCCTTTTTTTGGTGGAGATTAGATCCGTACGGAGACGAGTCGTATCATCAAGACTTAACTAATATCACGCTTGATGAAGGAGTTGGCGAAACAGACCGATGCCTATTGAGAAAAGGCAGCTTTCCAAGAAAGACGTTCAGAAGTTCGATCCAAGTCCTCTCTATCTCTACACGGCGAAGGATGCACTTAACCGTGTCACGGTACTGAAAGAAGCGAATAGGGACGCATACCTCATAGCCGGCCGATACTCAGGCAACGACAACGAGAACCGGCTGTATACTCCCCTCAACGAAGATGAGAGCAAAGAGATCGAGAAACTGGTCCGGATCGGCAGAAAGGACGCGACGATCAGCTTCCTTTGAATGACACGCGGCATAGATATTTCTACATGACCACAAGAGTTCAATGCAGCATGACACCCCTCGAAGAACTAGCACAACTCATCTCACAAAAGGGCCGCCGAATACTAGTCGCACATAGTCCCGTGGACCTGAAATCCCTTCAGGGAGAAAACTCCGTCTACATTCTCCAATTACCCGAAGACTCTCATGCTGCCGGAGGCAGGGCGGGCGGATTTGGAGAAAGACGCGTCGAGAAAATCTACTGCTTCCACTACCAAAACGGGACTTGCCGTAAGCTCTTCGAAGTTGAATCTCCTGAGAAGTTGGAGAGATTCGAGCTCCCCTATCATGCTGCAGGCACGCCGGTAATTCTTCCCGACGGTTCTGAGAGAGTCATTTCGGGAGTAATTGATCCAGACTTCGTCGAGTCCTATAAGCAAGTCGCATAGGCTTTCTGCCTTGGATAAATATCGCTACAGCTGCGCGGTTCCTTCGGCTTTCGACAACATGATGTAAATCGTAGACTGCGTCGACGGACGGGTCAGTCTCTTCTCTAACGCCGCCTTCTCCTCCGGAAGCAAGTCTCGGGCAACATAGATGTCGATCATCTGATGCTCCAGTTCGGCAAGCTGTTTCAGGCGGATTTCTAAGTAGCCAACAGCAGAGCGAAAGAAGTTGTCCGAAAGTTCTGGAAGCTCGACATCTACAAGCGTAGTCGGGTCAGCTCGAGAGCGAAGCATCTCATAGAGTTCAGGAATATCAGGTATCTCGATTTTCAAGTGCTCATGATGAAATTCCTCGATGTCGAAGTTCATTCGTCCCCACTTCTGCCTCTTCCATAGTCTCTGGTGATCATATGGCGAGAGGCCGCTACCAAAATCAGCGTATTCTAGCGTCACCTTCGCGTTTTCCAAGTACTCCGAACGTACAACCCTTCCCCGGTGAACGTACCTGGCGGTCCCGGCAATATCAGGGGATTTTCCGACATTGTCAATCGGTGAAATATCGTCTGTTATCTGATAGATGCCTAGAGACTCAGCGCAGGCTTGCGTATTCTTTAACTGATTCCAGCCGGACCGTTTGGATATTCATGTCTCGCAAAGTAAGGGATTACTTCGAGCTCGTCTCTCCTCAGTGGGACGTGATGAGAAAGAACTTCTACGGAGAAGAGGTCCGGGAAGCCGTTCTGAACGCCGTTCATGTCAGCGCCAGCGATATAGTTCTAGACGTAGGCGCCGGAACAGGGTTTCTGACAGAGGCGGCTGCGAAGATTGCCGCGAAAGTTATCGCTCTCGACTTCTCCAGAGGGATGAGTGAAGAAGCGATTGCGAAGATGGGAAAGGGGAATGTGGAATTTCGAATCGGAAATGCCGAGACTATGCCACTCCAGGACTCGTCTGTAGACGCTGTAATCGGCAATATGGTCCTGCACCACTGTCCTCATCCTGAGATTGCGATCTCGGAAATCTCTAGAGTGCTCAAACCAGGTGGAAGAATCGCGATTTCGGACTTGCAGGAGCATACCTACGAATGGTTGCGGAAGGAGCATGCGGACCTTTGGCTGGGGTTCAGAATGGAAGAGGTGGCTGCGATGATGAAGAAAAATGGGCTAGATAACGTGAAAGTAGATGCGCTGTCTTCCTGCTGCTCCAGCATTCAAGAAGAACAACAGATTAAGATCCCAATGTTCCTAGCATCGGCTCTGAAACGGGGCTCAAAGGAACGGAAACTTGTCGTTTAGAACCGTTAGACTATGGCGTCAATTTACGTCTATTGGCTAATACTCTCGGAGCATGCGTTAGAGGCTTAAACCGGTTCTTCTCGTCGACAAAGACGATCTTCGGATTCCAGTGCTCGGCCTCTTTCTCGTTCATTGATACGAACGCTGTGATGATGATCTCGTCCCCTGGCTGTACTTTTCGTGCGGCTGCACCGTTGAGCGCGATGATTCCGCTTCGCCGTTCGGCGGGGAGTGCGTACGTGGAGAATCTATCTCCAGTGGTTATGCTCCAGATGTCAACCTTCTCGAAGGGAAGAATTCCAGCCGCTTCCATTAGAGACGAGTCTATCTCGATGCTTCCCTCGTAGTTGAGGTCGGCACCTGTGACTCGTGCCCTGTGAATCTTGCCCTTAAGCATTCTCAGCTGCAATTTCGCTCTTCTCTGCCTTTCTGCTACCAAAACCACCGTGACTCGCTAGATTTGAACCGGGGCTACTGTCTCTCTAGAGAACTAGGTAGGCATCGGATACATCTTTAGCAGAGGTGTTGCAAAGGCTAGGGTAGGGAAAGGAACGTAAGAGACGCGCTTCGAAAATGAGACTCCGGGCCTAGCCGTTAGATTTCCGATTGAGGTCTTGCTGTCGGCATTACAAGCCTGAAGCATCCGGGACACATTACTCCCACAAACCACTTCTGTGGAAGGCTCTCGTAGTTCTCGGGCTTGGCGGCTATGCTTGTAAGGTCTGCACCACAATCCTCGTTCGGACAGTACCGTTCCATGCCTACTAGGAAGCTTCAAGGACTTATTTATCCTGCACATGCAAAAAGCGAGATCGATTACTCTAGTTTCGCTCTCATCAAGAATATTAGAGAGATTCAACCCTTTTCGACGATCTAATGTCAGTCCCCACTATCTTCCCCAAGAAATACATCTACACGTGTCCGGTCTGCGGTTCTGACATTAAGGTATCGACTACCAACGGACTCGTCCCCGCGTCTCAGAAATGTTCCAAGTGCGAATTCGTACTTTTCTTTCCGAATCAACCACAACCTCCACCTAACCCAATAATAGAGCAGGAAGCGCAACTTACGGAATTTCTCCAGACGTGGACGAGATGGCTTACCCGAGCTTACAAGAAGTCCGGAAAGGCGGGCAAATTCTTCATCCTAGCCCTGTTCGTTGGAATGGCTTCGCCCTTCATCGTAGGAACTCTTGCAATCGTAATTGTCTGGTTGTGGGTTGTTCCCATCGCTGTTACCCTCACGGATAGGACGATTGTCTTTGGGGTATTGTTCTCGCTCCTAACAGCTATTGCGCTAAAGGTAGAAGAAACCGCGCGCCAAATCCTCTACGGAGCATACCTTACACGCCGCATGCGGAATCCCGAGAAGTTACTGCCTAGCTAAGAGGACTAGGCTTGGTTGATCTTACTACCGCGACTCTGGCGATTGCTGCAACTAACGTAGCTGTAGCTGTTGCGACGACCTCCCTAGCTGGCGTAGCCTACAAGCAAATGCGCGAGAGTCGGCGACAGGCTAGGCACCAGCTGGCGATTCTATCAGATCAGACTGCCATTCTCCGCTCCCAGCAAGATCCTCTACTGAAAGCTCACGCCTTCTCGCTAAAAGGAAACGAGCTGTCAGTCAAGCTAGTCAACCGAGGTAAAGGTAGAGCGAGACGAATAGGAGTGGAAACCTGGTTTTTCCCAACGGTATTCCAACCCACAGATGATCAAGGCAAACCGGTAAGATTCACGGACCAAATGCTGGAAGATTACAAGAAGAAGGGTCAGAATGTCTCAGGACGGTTCTTGGAGAAACCCGAAGCTCCTCTCAAGTTTCAGAAATGGCAGAACGGGAAAGCGTCATCCTACGTTAGCTTCCTGGCTAGCAAGCTTACCGGAGACTCGTTATTGGATCCAGCAGAGGATCATGAGTTCGGGCTAAAACAGGAGGAACCCGTCTTCAAAATTGAACTGGACGAGACACACTTCCAACACTTGAAATTCTCAGAACTGAAAAACCTAATCCGTGATGGTGGGTTCAAATTTGTCTCAATATGGTTCAGAATTGCCTGCAAAGACTCTGTAGACAGACCGGTATATGGCGAGAGCTTCAAGTTCATTGCGTTTGTTGACCAGCATAAGACCTTGGAAGAAGCGATGGCGAGCCAACACAAGCCCAGTTTCTTCGCGGTAGACGCACAACAAATGGACAGGGAAATGGGTGGGATCGATGGCGAACTCTACAAACTTGAAAGGTCGACAGAAAATCTTCCCATAGAGCAAAGGGAGATGTTAGAGAGAGACGACAAATCGAGAAGTAGGCTTCTCCATCCACGAAAGAAAGGTTTGTGGGCTAGGATTAGGCGGAAGTTTTAGCTTCTGGAAGAGACAGAGAAGGGAAGGCGTTAGTTTCGTTTCGGCTTCGTCTTTGATTTTGCCAGCTTAACTTTCCTGGGCGTGTAGTAGATTGTCCGAATCAGCATCATTGTCAAGATCAAGAAGGGTGCTACCACTCCAAAAAGAGGGTAGGGGAAGGGCATTTTGTTGAAACCCGGAGCCGCATTTATGACGAGACTCGCTAGCGCTATCATCAGTCCGTAGAACCGAAAATCATCACTACTTAGGAGAGGTTTACGACTCATGATTGTTCGTCGATAATCCCTTGGGACTTACGAAAAAATCTTTGGTTCGTTCGGTTCTCTAGCTAGCTTTCGGCTTCCTGAATACCCTCGTTTTCTCGTCCTTATCGAAAAGCTCTCAGCCTTGCGGTGTTCTCGTTAAGTATACATGGCCAAGTTGAAAGTAGAGTCGAGGCATTGAAGAAGCCACCGGACCCTGCGGACATGGTCCTCAGGGAAATCGAGGCAATCGGAGAACGTTCGTTTATCCCATCTATCGGACCCGTCAAGGGAAAGATACTCGCGGAGATTGTGAAGAAGACTAAGCCGAAGCGAATACTAGAAGTCGGGGCCCTCTATGGGTACTCTGCCATACTGATGGCCAAGAACTCGCCCCCTGGAGTTGAGATCGTCTCGGTCGAGAAGAACCCAGAACATGTGCGCATAGCCACGAAGAACATCAAGCGGGCAAACATGGAAGAGAAGATCACGATGGTAGAAGGAGATGGAAGAACAGAATTGCAGAAACTCTCGGGAAGCTTTGATCTAGTCTTCTTAGACGCGGAAAAGACGCAATACCTCGCCTATCTGAAAGCCGTCGAGAAGAATCTTGACAAGGGCAGCGTCATCGTCGCAGACAATGTAGGCATATTCGAGGATCAAATGCAAGACTACTTGGAATACGTTAGGACAAAGGGTCCCTACAAGAGCTGGACTGTGGAAACCCTCCTGGAATTCTCAGACAATACAAAAGACGCTATGGAGATAAGCGAGAAATTAGTCTAGTCTTCAGGGAACCAGAGATGGTGAAGAGCTAACGGGATTTGTCTTCTCGTTCAGCTGGGCACTATTCATCGTATTTGAAAAGGTGACCTTGCTTATGCCATGGCCACTCAAGCATTTTCTGATCGGCCAGTTCCCCGGCGAGTTCGAGGCACAGGTTCAAGTTATGAGGCTGAGAAACGATGAAGCGTTGGTTTGAAGTGGTTGGGGTCCGCGGAGCACTGCCCTCTTCTAGAATCGTTCTGCGTCTCGTAGGACGTTGCAGTATCCAGAGACGAACCTGCTTATCTCTCCGGTAACGGGGTCGTAGCTGTGTCGTTCCGCGTGGCCAATATCACGGCCATAAACGTGAACGCTTGTTGTTGGTTTCCCCGAAATATTGTCGACCCTATGAATGCCATGATGGCCTAGAACTGTCACGTGTCCCTTGGTGTTGATCTTCTCGCTAACCTTCTCGATCTTCGCAATCTTGGGATTCGATCCATCATCTGTTCTGCGGAACAGTGTTTCTCTCTCTTCGCCGTCGTAGACCCCGATAAGCGCCCATGTCAAGTGGTCGTGGATTGGAGTTGTCTGGCCCGGATGCCAAACTCCTCCGATTATCGAGAACATCTCGTCCCTCGGCATATGGATCATGTTCATCGCAAACCTGTCCTTTCTCGGGGTGAAAGCCTCCGCCGGAACTGATCTAGGGCTCCGAATGAGCTTCTCGAGGAGCGGTTTGATCTGTCTCAGAACTTCTGACTCGTTCGGGTACTTCCGGACGCAGGTGTTGACGTCCCTGGCGAACTGGCTGGTCGAGTATTGCTCCGAGGGACGCCCATGGAAGTCGTCAAAACAGAAAGCAATAAGTCAATTCCCGTAGGATGATTCTCCGTGAAGCTCGACAAAGTCCCCCTTAAGATGGAATTTCTAAGGAAGAAACTGAAGTGGATCCAGCAGACGATGCGGGAACAGGGAATAGACATCTGGATCACGTTCACGCGGGAAGGGAACGAAGATCCACTCGCTCAGGATCTGAGATTCAGTGATCTGACGTGGAGATCCGCCGCTATGATCGACCAAGATGGAACGAAAACCGCTATTGTCGGAAGCCTCGAAGTCGATACTATCAAACAGAACAAGTTCTACGACGAAGTGGTTGGCTACGCGAGCGAGGGCGCGGCTCCTAAGCTGAAACAGATCATCGGCAGAAGGAAACCGAAGAGCATCGCGGTCAACACAAGTTACGACGAAGGCGCTGCAGACGGCCTGACGAGCGGCATGGAGACGTATCTCAAACGGGCTCTGAAGGGATATTCCAAACGGCTCGTATCAGGGGAGGACTTGGCTATTGCGTTACGTGCGAGGCTTGTTCCCGAGGAAGTCGAACTAGTAAAGAAGGCGATTGTCGAGTGCGAAAAGATCTACGATGCAGTTGAGGATGCTATCAGGCCGGGTAAGAGGGATAAGTATGTCCACGAGTTCGCCCACAAGCTTGTCGCTGAAAGGGGTCTATTGACAGCATGGGCCTATGACCGCTGCCCTTCTGTGAACGTTGCTGGCAATCCCATGGGACACATAGGCTATCACAACGCAATTATTAGGAATGGTGATTTTGTAAAGCTCGACTTCGGGGTCAACTATGATGGGTACTGCAGCGACATCCAGCGGGTCTATTTCGTTGGGCCCGGAAACATCCCGAGCTCGGTGAAGCGGATGTTCGAGACCGCTAGGGCTGCAAACGATGCGGCTCTCAGAGCGCTAAAGCCGGGAACGATAGGATACAAAGTCGATAGTGCCGGGAGAAATCTGATCGTCAAGAAAGGCTATCCGGAGTACAAGCACGCGCTAGGGCACGTTTTGGGCCGGAGCACCCATGAGATCGGACCCTTACTCGGCCCCAGGTGGCCAAACCGGTACGGTAAGCAGGTGGAGAAGCCGGTTCAGAAAGATATGGTCTTCACGATAGAGCCCTCGGTCACAAGCAAGCTCGGAACATGCAATCTAGAGCAGGATGTCCTGGTCACGGCGAGCGGCTACCAACAACTATCTAAGCCACAGGAAGACATAATCAGGGTCGGATAACAGTTGGAACCGACCAAGACGTTGGAGCAGACTACTCACACGTGTCCCGTCTGCGGCACAACAGGACCTTGCACTCGTTCCTCTGGGGAAACGGACGAGTTTAGGTATCACAACTGCCACGTCTGCGGGTCCACTTGGAAGGAGCAGAAAAGCCCGTCTCAGGCGAAATCGTAAGTGAAACGCTAGACTAGCCTCTATTCGATCTTTCTGTTCTAATTTCTAGGCTAGTTCGGGTCTGCCACGTGTGCGGGGGGATGTTTTCCTTTTGCGTGGAGGAAGAGGTGCTTCGCGGAATGGTACGTGTGTCCTGCGGAGAGCGAGACCAGGCTGGTGAAGACCCAGAAGAAGGGCACGCCTTGGATTGTGATATTCTTGATCGAGTATTGGTAGATGCCTTGCACCCCGACGCCGCTCTCCGCGATCGTAATTACTGGAGGGGTCGTGAGGAAAATGAAGAGGAGATAGATGGTGCTCAGGAAACCTACGAGCGACACGAGACTCATTAGCGACTCGAGGAGTCTCTCCAGCCTCACGAGGAATCGCATGGCAAAGCCCAGATTGGGAGCCTGGAGATATAATCGAATTGTCACTCCCAAGGTCGGTTCACCGTAGAGCCGCCTCGGAGAGCAATCAGAATCTGACTTGCCTGCCATTAAGCGCATGCCTGATTACAAGCAAACTAGTTCGAATCTGGGCTCGAGGGAGCCCAGACAGGGCTTCCCACCACCCTCCCAGAAACATCCATCGGTCGCCCCCGGCGCTGGCCCGTTACCAAGAAAACGATCACTTTCTGGACTCCCTTGCTGTAACTTTTCTTTTTTGTAACTATTTTTTTCTGCTAATTATTCTATTTCCGCTAACTAATATGTGACCCCCCCGGGTGGTCGATTTTCCCGGGCCCCGCCCTTCGTGAAACGCGCAGGCTCACCCAAATACCCGTGCTTGAGGGACCCCCTTCAGTCGCGGCTTCTAAGCGCCCTAAGGGCGTTCAATGTCACCCAAGGGTTGGCCTTGCCGACCTCGCCCAGGCTTGAGTATATGTTCGGAACCTCCACTACTTTTCCCGGGCTCTTGTAGATGTTGGAGAGATCAACGCCTTCCTCTTGCACAGAGTGCCACTGTCCCGTCTTCTGATCTTTCACGAAATTCCGTCGTAAAGCGCGAAGGTATGTGGCTTCCATCGGCCAAGTTCCATCCGGCAACCGTTTCGACAATAACAACTCCCGAGCGTCTTTTGTCCTCTCATCTCCACCGAAACCAAGCGCTGTCACCACTCGCAACCCATGCAAGATATCGTAGAAGTAGAATAGTGGAAAATGTAGTTGTGTCCATTCCGGACGAATCACCTTGCCGGACGTGTCGCTCTTGAATAGGCGGTGCATAAGCATGAATTCTACGCCTCTTTCCACCGCTTCCCGCCCGCCACGCGGCCATTTCTGGGGATCGAGAGAAGAAAACGCCCACAAGGGCTCTATCGTCGACATGAACGAGCTATGGTGCACCTCCCCACCATCTCGTTTCTCGGTCTCGCAGTTCCAGCCTCCATCATCCCGCTGGTACTTCACAAGCCAGTCAAACATCTCTCGCACGCGGGGATCATTCTCAAACCCGAACTCTGCGAGCGTCCGTGCCATGTTCCCGGTAACGCAGGGCTCCCAGACCAAACGCCACCCTCGCAGATCCTCATCAGGATACTTTGGCGGCGGCCAAGAACGATCCTGCCCGTCCATGACTCGCAGAAAATACTCGCAGCCTTTCCGAATCGAGGAATTCGTCCCAGGGATACCCATTTCAGCCAACAAAATCAGCGCCCAGACAGTCGCCCTCCACTTGGGCCAGTACACATCCTCCCCATCTCCCCAGTAACCTGCAGGGTGTTGTTCTTTCAAGTACTCGGCTACCGGACCCCAAGATGCAATACCGTTCAAGGCTGACATAACTTCGGTATCGGTTTCGGATCTTTCGAGAATGTCCTTAAGGGTCCAGTATCGAACGCCCGGATTCTCATTCTTCAGGAGCCAGGCGACAGCCTGATCCCACTTTGCGACCTCGACAGTACTAGCCAACACAGCGAAACTCCGTTAGAGGAATGGTTAGTGTCCCGCCAATTAAAGCGAACTCTACAAACTCTTATTGGAACAAACCATGGAACCCAGAACTAGACACATGACGAACGGGCGTTAGGCCGAGTATTTCTGGTAGAACTCTTCAAGTTCCTTCCGCATCGGACTTCCTCTGGTCTCTGGCCTACCGGCCTTGAGGGCGGCTGCCATGTTCCCATGCTTGAGCGCTTCGATGTCGGCAAGTCCTAGTACCTTGTAGGCTGCGAACGCTCCGACGAACGCGTCTCCGCACCCGGTCGTGTTAACGATCTTCCGTCCAATTTTCGCCAGGTTGACACTCTTCATCTTCAACTGCTTCCCCTTATCATAAAACGCGAAGCCTTTGCTTCCTAATGTGACGAGAATCTTCATCTTCGGCGCGACCTTGCTGAAGGCGACGACAGATTCCGCTAGAGTGTGAGTACCAGCGAACGCCAGTGCCTCATGTTCGTTCAAGACTAGATAGTCCAAACCATCCATCTCCCCTCGAAACTCTTCCATTCCAAATCTTGTCAAGACACCCGGATGCCAGAGAACAGTACGTCGGAGGCGGCGCCCTTCCGAAAGTATTCTCCCCGCCACATGGCGAGGCGGGTCGATGACGACCATCATCTGGCATTTGCCGAATAGATTCTGGACCTCTGGAAGCATGATATGGTCCCGTTTCAGCCCAGTATTCGCGCCGAAATGCGTCTCAATATTGTTCCTCCCCTTCTCGTCAACCGTAATGTACGCCTGGCCAGACTCAAGCTTCATCAGCGTCTGGACCGCAGAAGTGTCCACCCCATCCTGTTTGAGAATCAACAACTGCTTCTTGCCGATCTCATCCTTCCCGACACAGGCTAACAAGGCCACCTTTCCGTGGCCGAGGATCCGGGATGCGGCAACCGAAACATTCCCGCCTTTTCCTCCTGGGACACGGTCGACTTTCTCGACGACCACTTCTTCACCAGGGCGGGGAAGTCGTTTGACGAAGAGGTTGATGTCCCAGTTGAGGGCACCTGTCACAACCAAGTCTAACGGCAAACCAAACCTGCCCTCCCAGTTAGACCGGTCAACGCTGCATCTTCGGAGTCGAAACTCGTTTTTTAGCTCTTCAACGCAGCCGCTATGACCGGAGCGACAGTCACCTTGCTAATTGGACCGGGATAAGTGTCTGTTCCAACCACCTTTAGCACTCCAGCGGCTTTGATCCGTTTCAGTGCCTCCTCGGCGAGGACAGGGTGGGTGCAGACCACAAAAATGCGATTCGCGCCCCCCTTCTTGCAGGCCTTCGCAGCCTCCGCGATAGTTCCGCCTGTGCTGATGATGTCGTCGGCGAAGACCACATCTCGTCCTTTCAACTCAAAGTCACCAGCGTCGACTTCAACCTTGGACGAGGTCATCCCTTCTTTTCGGACTCGTACCTTACGAAACGCCACATGCTCTGAATCCAGCTCCTTTGCCACTACGGTAGCCCACTGCTCTGCTTCCTCGTCGGGACCGATCACGATCGGGTTGCACGGGTTGAAGTGTTCTCTAGCGTACTTTCCGAGTTCATGCATCGCGGTGAGGTTGTGAGCAGGGATCTTGAAGACTTTGGCGACGTCTCCGAGTCGGTGAAGGTGACAGTCTATTGTAAAGAACGATGTCGTGCCGGCGGATTCTAGGAGACGGGCTACTGATGCAGAACTAACTGCTTCTCCCGGGTAGAATCGTGAGTCTTGTCTCGCATATGCGAGGTAGGGTACTACGGCGGTGATGGAGCGGGCTCCCAGGTCCCTGAGTGTATCCGTTAGCAAGAGAAGTTCGAATATGTTCTCGTCAGGTGTTCGATAGAGAGACTGAATTGCGACAACGTCTTGGTCCTTGACGTTGTCATGGATTCGGAGATATTTTTCGCCGTCAGGAAAACGCTTCACTTCCAATTGGCCGGCTTCTTGGCCGAGTTCTTTTGCGACTTTCTCTGCGAGGGGTTGGCTTGCGGACCCACCTAGTATGAGCATGGGAGAACGAGACCGACCGTGGCGTGCTAATAAAAGTGAGGGCTCAAGCCAATCACATTATAACTGCTGATCAACTCGATCCTTCCAGATGTCTCTACTAGGAAGGGCAGGACTCGACCTACGATCATGGGCCAAGAGCCTGCGACTTGCAAAACAGATCATCCTGATATGCATAGCAGGATTCGTGCTTGCACTGCTTGGTCTGCGGATACTCGGAACCTCAACAGACACCTCCATCGCCATTTCCCTCTACCGTTCCATATCCGGTGATACCCTTGTCCCTCTAGTCTTTGGGGTAGCGACGGTGGGAGATCTCATCTGGGCCCCTCTAATTTTCTGGCTCTACGTCTTCCGCAAGGACAGCAATGAATGGAACAGCTCGCTAATACTGGCCGTGGCGATGGTGACTGCAATGAGTCTCACGGACGTGTTGAAAGCATCTTTCAACCTTCCAAGACCGTTCCAGATGCCTTCGCTCGGAATAGTCGCCCGTGGTGAAATCCCCACTAATCCCGGATTCCCCTCGGGACATACGACAAACGCGTTTACAGTCGCCACGGTGATATGGTCCAGGTATACTGCCTGGCGTGTTCCCTTCGTTCTTCTCGCGATCGCTACCGGTGTCTCAATGATCACTCTGGGGTTGCACTTTCCGAGTGATGTTATCGGCGGTGCTTTTCTTGGAATCTTCTGTGGTACATTCGCTCTGGGATTGGCGAAACTCCGGTCGAGCAAGTGATATTGTCACTTTCGGATACTGGTCCAAGTTACATGGCCCCTTTCGAACTAGAGCACTTGTCTGGTGGACAGAGAAAACGGCGACCGTTGAAACCATCTCCAGTTGATCATAGAGTAGAGGCGGTGCAGCCGACAGGAATTCCTATTCTCGACCAGGTCAGCGGTGGAGGTATCCCTCGACCATCCAGTGTTGCGTTGATGGGTCCGATAGGGAGCGGGAAATCCGCGTTGGTCCGTGAGCTAGTGGCGAATTTTCTTCGTCGGGGGTGCCAGCTTCTCTACTACTGCATAGATGATCCGGCTGATGTAGTCAGGCTAGGACTCGAGGACCATCACATTGCAGTGACGAAGATCGAGGAGGAAGGCCGTCTCGAGTTTGTCGACATGTTCTCGCTCGGAGCTCAGAAGCTTGCCGAGTCGCTTCCCAAGATGGACCCCAGTGATATCTTGGAGGAGACGTTGAGGTTTCAGGACCTCCTCGCCTACGGGAGGAGCTTTGCAATGAAGCCGACCCTTGGACCAAAGGTGATAGTGATGGACTCCATCACGCCATTTTTCCTGTTAGCAGAAGCAAGGCGTGTCTACCAGTATGTTCAGGTCATGCGTTTTGCAACACAGATCGCTCGGGCGGTAACGATCTCCGTCTTGCATACGGAAGTTGTGGATGTGAACGTGGAAAACGCCACCGCGAACCTAGCGGACGGGGTCATCGAAATGAGAAAACGACAGGGGGAGGTCTTGCTGAAAGGTGGCACGTTGAAGGTGTTGAGAATCGGGCGTAACCCAACACCGTCACGTGGATATTTCTACCAGATCACGCAGCAAGGAATCGTGTTCTCCAACACCCCAATGTTCTGATTATCACCGGGTGAGAATTCTTTAACAACCGAATAGCATATTTCTAAGGGACTTTGTCTACCAGCGCGAAAAAGCTGAGGATTGGGTGCAGCGGCTGGTCCTACCAGGACTGGGTCGGCCCATTCTATCCAAGAGACGCTAAGCCCGCTGACTATCTTCGGATGTACTCACAGGTCTTCGACGCGGTTGAGATCGATTCCAGCTACTATCGGACGCCTTCGCCCTTCATGGTGTCCAACTGGAAACGTGTGACTCCCGAGGATTTTCTTTTCACTGCGAAGTTTCCGAAGAAGATAACGCATGAGCTGAAACTACGGGACAGCCAGGCACAGCTAGAACGGTTTTACAAGGGTATGTCGGAGTTGAAAGAGAAGCTTGGGGCTTTGGTGATCCAGCTTCCGCCGTCATTCAACTACAAGAAGGATAGAGAGGCGCTGGAGACGTTTCTTGGACAGACGGACAAAAAGTACGTGCACGCTATCGAATTTCGCAACAAGTCATGGTTCAAACCTGACATCTACAAGCTTCTAGAGGCGAACAATACCAGTCTGGCTTGGTCGGAGAACCAGTACGCTTCAACTCCGCCCGAGGCTACGTCTGACGTGGCCTATCTTCGAATGGTGGGCGACCGTTCAATCACAAATTTTGGAGGGAAGCAGAGGGATCAGGGGGAGGTCATGCGAAAATGGTACACAGCTCTAGAGGAGAAGTCTAGCCTGTTCAAGCAGGGCTTCATCTTCTTCAACAATCACTTTGCTGGTTTCGGTCCTGGGTCGGTGAACGAGTTCCGGCGGCTCGCAGGACTGGCCGAGCTTGATTGGAAAGAGTTGTCTAGGGAACCGGGACCTTTGCAAAGTAGCATGGCAGAGTTCCAGAAGTGAGTCCGTGACCCCCTGTCTGCCGGATGCGGGTCACAATACTAGTTGCTTAGAGCTGACCAACCCACCATGTCATGCACGACTTGAGCCTGAAACCTCAAGCTGGAGTTAGCACTGTATGTCTTGTACAGAAGTGGGCCCGAAACTGTTAAAAATTCTTCCCCAAGCTACTACCCCTCTACGTTCTTTCTAGGAGAATGGAAAATTGACCGACGAAACTGAAAATAGCAATCGCGAGACAGTGACGAAGAAAAGGGTTTCAAGGCGAGACTTTCTAAAGTACGGCGCAGGTGTCGCGGCTGTAGCTGCCGGAGCCAGCAGCTTACTGGGGAAGATCCCGTCCCTCCCATCCCCTGCAACAGCACCCACTCTGGTATCTCAGAGCCCGCCAAACCCAGGCATCGAAGAGGTTACCATAGCACAGCTTGAAGCCCAATTTACAGCGGGAACGCTAACTGCAGCCTCTCTCGTCAACATGTACGAGACCCGGATTAGTGCTCTGGACCAGAGCGGTCCGAGGCTTAATTCACTTGTTCAAGTGAACCCAGACGCTTTGACAATAGCTCATCAGCTCGATGCACAAGTACCTCCCTTTCCCGGAATACTCCATGGCATACCTATCCTTTTGAAGGATAACATCGACACACACGACCAAATGCAGACGGCAGCAGGATCACTAGCCCTAGTCGGAACTCCCGCCCTACAAGATTCGACCATCGCCGCACATCTTCGTGCCGCCGGTGCAATAATCTTAGGCAAAACCAACCTGAGCGAGTGGGCCAACTTCCGCTCCTTCTTCTCCTCCAGCGGCTGGTCTGGACGTGGAGGCCAGTGCAACAACCCCTACGCAGTCGACCGCAACCCGTGCGGCTCCAGTTCGGGGTCCGGGGCAGCAACTTCCGGAAACCTGACCACTGTTTCCATCGGTACTGAGACTGACGGCAGCATCGTCTGCCCAGCGAACGCGAACGGAGTCGTAGGCATCAAACCAACTGTTGGCCTTGTCAGCCGGGCCGGCGTTGTCCCCATCTCGCACACACAAGACACCGTTGGGCCCCACGCTCGAACAGTTGCAGACGCAGCAACCGTATTGACAGCCATCGTGCAGAGGACCCCTGATCCGCGCGATCCTGCTACCAGCACTAGCCCGCTCGGTATGCTCGGCCAACCGAGGCCTGCTCTGCCAGCTGACTATCGGGCATTCTTGAACCCCAAAGGCCTCCGAGGCGCCAGAATAGGAGTTGTACGAGATTTCGAAGGGTTCAGCCCCCATGCCGATTCAATCTTCGACTCAGCAGTTACCGCAATTGGGAACGCTGGAGCGACCCTGGTCGACCCTGTATCCTTCCCGCACCTCGCCGATATCAACAGCGGCCTTGCAGAGTTTACTGTACTTCTCTTCGACTTCAAGATAGACATAGCAAACTATCTCAAGACCCGAACAGGCGTACCCATCGCCAGCCCGACACTTCAAGCCCTAATCGACTTCAACAATGCCAACGCCACCCAAGAGATGCCCTTCTTCGCACAGGAAATATTCGACCTGGCCAATCTGTTCAGCTCAGACCCGAACGCCATACAACCCCTCGGGTTGTCATACAACGACTCACTAGCCATTGACCAGAAGATTGGAGCGACGGAGGGAATAGACCAGCTGTTGAAAGACAACAACCTTGACGCACTAATCGCCGGGACCGACAGCCCAGCCTGGCCCACCGACCTAATCAATAGCGACCATTTCACCTTCGGAACCTCGTCGCCGTGTGCTATCGTAGGCTATCCTATCATCAACGTCCCAGCAGGCATGACCTTCGGCGTCCCAGTCGGCATCTCCTTCATGGGCACCGCTTTCAGCGAACCCACACTGATCAAGCTCGCCTCAGGCTTCGAAGCTGTCACACAGGCACGGCAGAAGCCACAGTTCCTGCAGACCCTACCGTTTAGCGGCCCATCACCGTTCAAAGTGAGAGGACGCGGACTCCTGCCGAAGAGAAATACCCCACTAGTCAGCGGACTTTAAGCGCTCGTTCACCAACCCCCTTTTTTCTATTGCCAACCAGCGGAGCTCATCGAGACGATCTAGTCATCGGCATAACTTCTCTGCTCGCTTCCAACTAGACGCGTCGAAGTGGAGAGGACTGATATAGTCCGGACATGGATCTCTCTGAAAGAGTCGTGAGTAATTGTTCTCCGAGAAAGAATTGGCCTATCTGAAATCTCAGCCACTGGCTAGAATCGGGACCTCGTCAAAATCCGGAAGGCCGGATGTTGCCGCGGTCAGCTTCGACACCGACGGCGAGTACATCTACGTGAGCGGCCGGGACGTCACGAACACCATGAAATACAAGAATGTCTTGGAGAATCCTAGAGTCTCGTTCGTTGTTGACGATCTGAAGACGATGAAACCTTGGGCTCCGCGGGGGATCAAGTTACAAGGAAAAGCTGACATCGTCAAGCATACTGGCTACATGGGTCCTGGAACTTACATTCGAATAAAGCCTGTGAATAAACGAAGCTGGAATATCTAGCAGCTCAACTAGTTCTCAATTTTTCCGGCACGTGTCGTGCAGACTGAGGGCATGGAGTCCAGTCTCGATAAGACGAAAGAGGAGAAAAACGAGGGGATTTCCGGGGGTCCGTTTGTACTGTTATGCGAGGCTGACTGAGCCTAGTTCTGAGAGATCTGAGAGGCTGTTCATCTGGACCTTGTCGTTTGAGATAGTGTATAGCACGTTTCCAATGTAGAGTGTTCTGGTGATGAAGAGGTTGTTGTCCTGCCATGTCGGTAGTTGGCCGTTTTGCAATTGTGTAATTCCGCCCTTGAAGACGATGCCGTTGTCCGGTGTGATGTTGAAGACGTAGGCTCCTTGCCAGACCGGCTGGTACGAGTACCAGTACGTTGTATCCTGGGGTTGCGCGGTCACCTCGACCGGAATCACGAGGAGGTTGAGTGTCTTGTCGAAGAGGACTGCTTTGTGGTCGTTGATTGCCGGTGAGCTGGTTCCGGGACCGCCAATCAAGTATCTGCTGGTCTCCGTTGGCTGGTTGGGATCTGTGACGTTGAAAAGGCTGATCTTGAGACCAGTGAACCGGACCGCATTCTCCCAAGTGACGTCAGTACCCGACTGGCCAATGCCGATAAGATGCGTCTCATCGTACGGTTGTAGGTAATCTGAGACGCCGGTTACATTGAGCTGGCCCAGCACCTTGGGCCGAGCGGGGTCTTGGAGGCCAATGACAAAGAGAGGGTCTGTTCGCTTGTATGTGACAAGGTAGGCTTTGTCGCCCATGAACCGAGCAGAATAGACCTGTTCGCCCGGCGAGAGTCCCTCCAGCTTTCCAGTGCTGTGGAGGCTCTTATCGAGAACGTAGACGTTTGTCTCCTGCTGGCTGACCGGTGCGTAGGCGAGTGGCTCGGGACCGCCGCTCTGGCTACAGCAGTAGGTTGTTGCAATTCGGAGGTATCCATTGTACTCGTCCATGGAGAACTGGTTCAGAACGTGTCCGGGAACGGTTCCTGTGGCTTGGTAGTTGATTACGAGACCGTCGATGCTGATACGGTGCACTATCGTCTGCTGGCTCTGACTCCACACCGGTTGGGTGAGATAGACGTCGTGAAGAGAAACGTAGATCGTGCTAGTCGTTCCGATCAAATAGATCTTTGCGACAGGACTGGGGTTGTTCTGTGTCGTGTCGAATCCGACGATTGTGGTGAAGCTGTAGCCTTGGTCGACAACGTCCGAGTGATAGACTTGCGTAGGCGTGGCCTTTACCACTTGACCATTGACGATTTGCTCTGGGAGCAAGATCTCGCCGTAGCAGAAGACTGGTTCTGTTGCTACAAGATAGACGTCGTTTCCAATTAGTCGAGCGCCGGCTAAGGTCCCGTTTACCTCAACCCTTGTCGTAATCACCGGATTGGAACGGTTGCTGATGTCAAATACAAAGAGCGAAGTGGTGCCTGAGAATTGAGTAGGGTATATCTTTGCAATGTTGCCGGGTTGAGAAGCACCTGTGCCTAGTGCAGGAAGAGGCCCGCCTCCGGTATAGTACGGATATGAGTATCCTGGAATCTCGCTTACGATGACAAGCCTATTGCCGACCACAAATATTCCTTGCACAGTCCCACTAACATTGACTCTGGAGAGAAGTCTGGCATCAGTTGTCGGATAGGCTTGGATGATGGCGACGGTGTTGTTTGT
>WNGK01001853.1_pt1 | contig 31617 bp, 22 predicted proteins | sample 5400601 | NCBI WGS metagenome assembly WNGK01 (sample SAMN13153376, study PRJNA577476) | soil metagenome | isolation source: 60 cm soil or saprolite under Garry oak tree replicate 1 | place: USA:California | collected 2016-06-15 | reverse complement strand
CTGTCTCGCCCACTCTTCTGAATGAATTCGTGGTTAGCTATACCACCGACCACATCACGTTGAGTAACACGGGACCCTGGCAGCGGCCTGCCGGCATCACTGTCGGCTTGTTCCAGAACGGCTTCGGCGGCAAGCTCCCAGGTTTCCAGATCAATGGAGGCGCCCCGTACGGCGACGGTTTTGGCGAAGATCCAAGCTATATTCCGTGGGTCAATTCTAACCCAACTTATACTTTCCGAGACAACGTCAACAAGATCGCGGGCAAGCACAACTTGCAGTTTGGAGCATATTTCGTTATCGGCCAAAAGAACGAAATGGACGGCTTTGAGCCATCCAATAACGGGCTTATCACCACCGACAACACCTCCGGGGTGACTACTGGGAATTCATTTGCCGATCTGTTGTTGGGTCAGATCTCGCAGTTTCAACAGGAAAACCAGCAGCTCAAGTACTACAACCGCTACAAGATTCTGGAGCCTTATTTCCAGGATGATTGGCACCTTACGAACAGGCTCACACTGAACCTCGGCCTACGCCTGAGCTTGTTTGGAACGTACCGAGAAAAGTACAAGCAGGCGTACAGTTTGGATCCCGCCACCTTTAACCCTGCTAATGCCCCCGCTTTCAATCCCGATGGAACCTTGGCTTCAGGCCCGGGGAATCCATTCAACGGCATAGTGCAATGCGGAGGCCCGGGAGGGGCGGTCTCCTATGCCGGCTTTCCGAATGCCGCAGCGGGCGGCACCAAAACGCCTGGCTGCATGGAAGGCCATCTCTTCAATCCAGCCCCTCGTGTCGGCTTTGCATTTGACCCCAAGGGCGATGGCCAGATGGCAATACGCGGTGGATACGGAATTTTCTACGAGCATACCAACGGAAACGAGGGGAATACGGAGTCTCTTGAAGGTACCCCGCCACTCGTGTTGAGCCCGGTGCAGAACAACATCAACGGTTATGCCAGCGTGGGAAGCAGTTTTGGAGCACAGCTACCCTTGAGCGTCAAATCGATTCCAAATAAAGCGGTTTGGCCGTACGTGCAGCAGTGGCACCTTGATATTCAGAAGCAGCTGCCGTCGAGTATTGTGGGAACAGTGTCTTATGTGGGCAGCAAAGGAACGCACCTGACATTGCAACGGAACCTCAACCAGTTATTTCCAGTGCCTCTATCACAGAATCCGTACGCTCCGGGTGAGTCAATCGACGCAAACGGTCACGACGACTGTGGCAGTCTGATGACCTCCAACTTGGTGCCCATTACCGGGCAAGCTGCGGTTAATCTAGGCGTGGCATGTGGCAATGATCCGAATCCGCTGCGCCCGAAGCAGGGCTACGGTGACATCACCCGGTTGGAGGATACTGCCAACTCCAGCTACAACGCATTACAAGTCTCTGCCCGGCGTACGGTGGGGTCGTTGAACTTGAGCGTGGCATACACCTATAGCCACTCCATTGACAACTCGTCTGATCGGTTCGATGGCGGATTCGTGAATTCCTACGACCTGGCATTTACGCGATCCAGTTCCAACTTCGACCAGCGCCACATTCTCTCCATCAGTTACTTGTATGACCTGCCGTTCTTCAAGCAGCCGGGACTTGCCAACAAAGTCCTGGGAGGATGGGAGGTTTCAGGAGCCACCAGCATCGCGACAGGAACGCCGTTTAGCGTGGTCAACGGTAGTGACTTCTCAGATTCGGCTGGTGTAGCGAACGGTGTAGGCACGGGGTCATTCGCTGACAAAGTGGGCGATCCCAGGTCAGGATTCGTCGCGAACGTAGGCGACGAAGGGCCGCGGCTCTACAACCCCGCTGCGTATGCCGAGCCCCGAGGACTTACCTTCGGCAACTCAGGGCGTAACTCGCTGACGCTGCCGCGCAACACCAACTTCGTCATGAGCCTGTTCAAGCACTTCCCGATCAAGGAAAGCACTGCGTTCGAGTTCCGCTGGGACGTGTTTAACGTCTTTAACCACACCCAGTTCAGTGCGATTGACAACAGCCTGAGCAGCGCCACGTTCTTGGAGGCCACATCAGCCCACAACCCGCGCATCATGCAGTTGGGAGCAAAGATCATCTTCTAGACTTGCAGTAGCCCTCCGGCCCTGGCCTCTCCACGATGAGATCGGGGCCTTTTTTTTCTTTGATTGTCTGGAAATGTGTTGCGACGGTATAGCAGTGTTTCTATGGCGTTGTTTTTCCGGACGACCGCCAGATAGCGCGGGTGCCAACATAGCATGAGTCACGGGCCGCTCATCCTCCTGTTCAGAGCACAGTTTCCACCGACTTCCTCTCTTCCGGAGGCTTTAATCGGCGAAACGCCCTGTAAAGAAACAGGTCATAAGTTACTTTGGCTCCGCCGCCAATCAACAAAGGAGCGGAGAAGGTAAGAGCCTGCATCAAAAGACCTGCAGTCGCTGATCCGACAGCCCAAAATACATTGCGCGCGAGATTTGTAATTCCACTGGCAAAGGTCCGCTCACTCGGTCTTACGAGTGCCGCCACATAGGACTGGCGAGTGGGCACGTCCATCTCGACTAATGCTTCCCGACAGAGAAAGAGCAGGACTGCCCACTTGAAGGACGGGGCAAAAGGTACGGCAATCAGGAACAGACTCGATGGAAGATGAGTGAAAACCATGGTGTTCACAAGACCGATGCGACGGGCCAGCCAGGCGGCTCCGAGATGAGAGCCCGCGTTAAGTATGTGCACGGCAAAGAAAACCAGGCCCAGATCGTGTTCGGGGATTCCGAAGCGGCGGAAGAACCAATAAGCGACCAGGGCATCGGTCAAAAAGCCACCGCCAAAAGCATCGAGCGAGAACAAAGCTGTGAGCTTCGCGACTATTTTCTTGCTTTCTGGCGCGATCCACGCACTCATGTTTCGAAGTGCCGGTGCATTGGTAATCTCAATCGCTGGGGAGAGCAGCAGGTAGAGGCCGGCGACAACAAGGCATAGTCCGCAATAACCGAAAAACAGGACTCTGTAGGCGCTGAGCATGGAGAACACGAGGTGGCGTTGCAGAAGGATTGGGAGACCTGCACCTAATGCTCCGAGCGATCCTCCGCCGTCGAGGAGGACGTTATACCACGCCAAGCTCCAGGTTCTCCTAGAATCTGGGACCAGTCCCGGAACAACGGCTTGATCGAGGGCGAAAGAGGCGGAACGATCTGTACCTGTGCCGTTCAGCATCCCGACGAAAGCCATTATCAAAAGCACGGGCAAAGCGGGTGAAACGGCCAGGGCTAGACCGCCAATAGCGCTCAGAAGCGAGAGCACCAGAAGAGAACGCCTCCGTCCCAAGCGGTCCGCCGAAAAGCTCACAATCACGGTCGCCAGAGCTGATCCGACCAGTCCGGCGGCGATGACAAGTCCGATCGCGACTGACGACAGCCCAATCCGAAAAAGATAGATTCCCAGTACAACTCCGGTTAAGCCCACTCCTAGCGAACGTAGAAATCCAGCAGCGTCGATGAGAAGCAGATCTCGATGGGGATGCGAATTCACTGTGCTCTGTTTCGGACGTATTCTTTTTCTTTGCGTGTTATCGACTTCATGATGATTGCCTCACAGTCGCCAGGATACAATCTCCAGACTAAGGGAAGCTTGAAAGCCGGCGTTTAAGCATCTCTCACATCGACTCCAACCCCAATGCCATCAAACACTGGCTTAACCGCAGAACCAAGCCGCATCGGCTTATGTGCGAATTGCCAACATATGCGGCAGATGATGTCCGACCGCGGATCAACGTTTTACCTTTGCCAGCGGTCAGCCACGGACCCGAAATTTCCGAAGTATCCCCGCCTGCCAGTCATCGAGTGTTCCGGGTATGAGCCCGAGCCTGAGGGTGGGGACTCCGAGACGAATTCGATTCGCACTCCTTAGCTTCACGCTAACTGGACTTCCAGCTTCACTACCGATGCTGCAGGAAACCGGAAGTTCAAATTAGGGCCACGCGCTTCCAGTTTTTCGGTTCTCGGGACGACGGCCTCGCGCTGCGCAAACGTGTTGTGGGCGTGGATATTGGAAGCCGTCAAAACTGTGGCCTGGCCTGATTTCGCCTGCGCGCCGCGAATCATGATCCGCGCTTCAAGCTCGTGGCTTACGTCTGGATTGACTGCGGTCAGAACGAGATTCTTCTCCAGCAGCGAAGCCGATCCCTTCAGTCCCCAGAAGGATGCCGGCTTTCCATCGCGATCGTAGTGGATCGAAGGAGCTGAGAACTCGGCACGCACACTCTGGGCTGCCTGATGGGAAGCGTACATTTGAAATACGTGCCCGACCGGGGTGACGCAGAACTTGTCTTCATGCGCGAGATACAGGCTGTTAAGGCAGTTGATCAATTGCGCGCAACAGGCGATGCCGATTTTTTCGGGATGACGGTTGAAAGTGTCCAGAGTCATTCCACTGAATACGGCGTCGCGCAAGGTTGGAAGTTGCTCGATCTGGTCTCCGGGCGTAAGTTCGCTCCCGGGCCGGTACCACGGCCCCCATTCGTCCACCACCAGTTTGACGTGGTGATCGGTGTCGGTCTCGCCCATGATCTGCCAATGCGCATTGATCATGGACTCCATGCGATCGCCTTCGCGTAGCACTTCGTACCAGTCCACCGGATCGAATTTGAGTGCGTCGCCTTTGCCGGCATTCCAGTCTTGGGTTTTTCCGCGGCTTAGGTTCCACGCATAATGGTGCAGCGCCCAGCCGTAAATGCCGCGAATCTGTTCTTTTCCCTTGCGAGCGATCTCTTCGAAGAATCCGCGTGTCCATTCCCGGCTGTCTCCATCTGGGCCTGAGGCGATGAATGACAACTCGTTGCCATATCCCGGTACCCAAGTGGTGAACCTGCGGTACTCCACGGCGTACTCCTGCGCAGTAAAGTTACCGCCGCAACCCCACGATTCGTTGCCCACTCCCCAGTAACGAACGTTGAAAGGATCTTTGAACCCGGCAGCGGCCCGTTCGTCGGCCAGCGTGGTGGTGCCCGCGGGGGAGTTGCAGTACTCAACCCAGCGATAGAACTGCTCGGCTGGCAGGCTGCGCAGATTTGCAGCCAGGTAAGGTTGCCCGCCGATCAACTGGCAAAATTGCACGAACTCATTAGTGCCGAAGCGATTGGGATCATAGCGATGAGTGACGGGAGCAGGAGGAGGGTCTCCGAAGGACCAAAAGTTAGTGCGCCGTGGACGCTTGTCCACCGGGCCGATGCCATCCCTCCAGTCATAGCTGTCGGCGAAACAGCCGCCCGGGAAGCGCACGATCGCAGGTTTGATCTTCCTCATTTGGTCGATCAGTTCTTTGCGAATGCCATTCACGTTCGGGACTTTCGAGTTCTCGCCTACCCAGATTCCGTCATAAATCACTCCGCTCAAATTCTCGGTGAAATGGCCGTAGATATTCGGGGAAATTGGGCCGAGCGGCTCATCGAGAAGAACATCAATTCGCGCGTCGGAGTCGGATTGCGCCCAGGCAACGGGAGAAGACTTGCAAGCCAAAGCAAATCCAGCAGTGGCGGCAGCGCGGCGGAGGAATTCTCTGCGTTTGATCATGGGAAGGGCTCTCCTGGCGAATATTCCGCACGATGGTAAACGGTTGCCACCGCCGGATGCCAGATGTTTCTCCGTGCGATGAATGCTCCGAATCTCGTGCTCAGGCAGTGGCTGTGACGTCATGAACTGTGGACAGCCTCGCCAGCAGGTCGCCACTGCCCGCTGCAGAAATTCTTCCCAAGAGAGTAAACTGCTCACGCTCACTAACCTCGGCACCAACTTTGGCACTATGGATTCCGTTTTCATCTGTGACGCAATTCGAACTCCTTTTGGCCGGTACGGAGGCGCGCTTTCGTCCATTCGAACCGATGATCTGGCGGCGCTTCCCATCAAAGCATTGATGGAGCGCAGTCCAAAAGCGGATTGGGGTGCGCTTGACGATGTTCTTTACGGATGCGCCAACCAGGCAGGCGAGGACAATCGTAACGTCGCGCGCATGGCTCTGTTGCTTGCGGGTTTGCCGAAAGAAGTGCCGGGCGCCACGGTAAACCGGCTATGCGGATCGAGCATGGAAGCAGTTTCCGTAGCTGCACGAGCGATCAAGTCCGGTGAGGCCGAGTTTTTGATCGTGGGCGGAGTCGAGAGCATGTCCCGCGCGCCGTTTGTGCTGGCAAAGGCCGATTCAGCGTTCTCTCGCTCGACGAAAGTCGAAGACACGACCATCGGCTGGCGTTTCGTGAATCCGCTGATGAAAGCGAAGTATGGATCCGATTCAATGCCGGAGACCGCAGAAAACGTAGCTGAAGAACGGCACATTTCACGTGAAGACCAGGATGCATTTGCATTCAGAAGCCAGCGCCGCACAGCGGAGGCGGTGAAGAAGGGGCTGCTGGCCGAAGAAATCGTGCCGGTGACTGTTCCGAGCAAAAAAGGTGACGTGACGATTGTGTCACAGGACGAGCAGCCGCGTACGGATACGACGCTTGAAGGGCTGGCAAAGCTGAAGCCGATTGTGAAGCAGAGCGGTACAGTCACGGCGGGAAATGCCTCGGGAGTGAATGATGGTGCATGCGCACTCTTGTTGGCTTCGGAGGCGGCGACCAAGAAGCACGGTCTGACTCCTTTGGCGCGTGTGGTTACGTCCGCAGCAACCGGTGTCTTGCCGCGGATCATGGGAATCGGCCCGGTATCTGCGGTGCGCAAGGTCCTGACTAAGGCACAGCTAAAGCTCCATCGGACATCCACTGGGAGCCAGCGGGGCGCGGTTGGTCACCACTGCGGTGAATCAGTTGAGGCGAATTGGCGGGCGATATGCACTTTGCACCATGTGCATTGGCGTCGGGCAGGGAATCGCAGTGATTCTGGAGCGAATATGAAGCCGGAGATCAATTGAATAGCACAACTGGGCAAGCGCTCCTTCGAGATTCGGACCAGAAGAGTGCTGCCACCACTCGGACCATCAAGAAGGTCGGTCTCTTCTCTTTCGTCTTCGTGATGTACTCCTACAATACGGCTGGGCCTTTTGGTCTGGAAGATCAGGTCAGGACGTCAGGCCCCGGAATGGCGCTGATTTATCAGCTTCTAATCCCCTTTTTCTGGTGCATCCCAATTTCGCTGGTTGCGGCCGAACTGACGACGGCGATGCCAGTTGAAGGAGGCTTCTATCGTTGGACGCGCGCGGCCTTCGGAGATTTTTGGGGATTCCTCGCCGGATGGTGGAACTGGTGTGCTTCATTCCTGCTTGGAGCCTTATACGCGGTCCTATTCACTGATTATCTTGCGTTTTATTTTCCTCAGCTCACGGGATGGCGCCACTTCCTGGTCGCGGTTTCGGTAATCGCAGTCATCGCCTATGTCAACGTTCGCGGGATTCGCCTAGTGGGAAGGGTTGCGACGATTCTGGAGTTGGGAATTCTTGCCGTGGTTCTGGTCATGTGCGCCATGAGTGTGAGGATGTGGCATTTCAATCCTTTTTTGCCGGTGGTGCCGCCGCACAAACCGGTCTTCCAGGTGTTCGGTGTTGGCCTGGCTCTAGGGCTATGGCTGTATGCCGGGTACGAACAGGTTTCATCAGTGGCGGAGGAGGTTGAAAATCCGCAAAGAAATTATCCGTTGGCGCTGGCCTGGGTAGTCCCGCTTTCCATGGCCACGTATTTGTTGCCGACGGCGTGTGCGCTGGCTGCGTTGGGAGACTGGGAGAAGTGGAACACTGGATATTTTTCTCAGGCTGCCACACTCATCGGCGGCCGGGTGCTGGGCTTCGCGATTACCGCCGCCGCCGCGGTGATGAACCTCTCCATCCTCAACAGCACAATCCTGACCACGACGCGAATGCCGTCGTCGATGGCTGAAGACGGATATCTATCGCCATTTTTAGCGCGACTTCATCCGAAGTTCGGAACGCCCTGGATCGCAATCCTGCTTTCCGCAGCGATTTACTGCCTACTTGCTCGGCATAAAGTCACTCAACTGGTCTCCGTGTATATCTGGCTTCGCATCGCGACTTCTGTACTCACGGTTCTTTCCGCATGGCAATTGCGCCGTAAGCGTCCCGACCTGCAACGGAAATTCCGCATTCCGTGGGGAAATATAGGCCTGGGATACGCGGTAATCGCTCCCCTGTTAATGAGCGGGGTAGCGATGATTGCCAGCGATAGCTTCGCCCTGCAGTGGGGACCGGTTGCGGTGTTGCTCGGGCCCATTGCCTATCTTTTATTCCGCCGAAAGAAAAACAATCAACTGATCCAGTCCAGCACTTTGTAGTACGCGCCGGCGAAGGGCAGGAACCAGGGCTTGCCGTTGTAGAGGCGGAGCGGCGCGCCGGGGAAGGGAATAGTGGCATAAGGAATTTCGTCGCTGCTGCCGCAGATTTTCTCCGCCATCCTGGCCCCCAGGTACGTGGCCATGGCAACCCCGTGGCCTGCGTACCCAAGCGCGTAGTGAATGCCGTTAATCTGCCCGGCGTGCGGCATGGTGTCGAAGCAAAAGTCAACGGTGCCGCCCCATGCGTGTGCGATTTTCGCATCGTGTAGTTGCGGATAGACTTCGACCATCCCCCGGCGCAAGATCTCGACGCTGCGGCGAATGGTGTTCTTGGTCTCCGGGAAAAATGCTGCTCGCCCTCCGAACAGCATGCGATTGTCGGGAGTGAGGCGATAGTAATAAAGGTAGTACTTCGAATCGTAGATCATGCGATTGCGCGGGCTGAGCTGTGTGGTCAGCGACTCCGACAATTGCTCGGTCGCGATAATGTACGAGCCAATCGGAATAATTTTCTTCTGAAGCGCAGGCGTTGCAGACGAAGTGTAACCACTGGTTGCCACTAAGACATCGCGTGCCGAGATATCTCCGCGCGTTGTCGTGATTTCGAAGCCGCTCGCGCCATTTTGCAGGCTGCGCGTGATCTTCTGGACCCGAGCGCTCTCATAGATAGACGCTCCAGTTTTGAGAGCGGCCCGCGCAAGGCCAGCAACGTAACGTGCTGGATTCAGTCCAGCGCTGCTCTCGTCAACCAGTCCTCCAAAATAGATAGACGAGCCGATTTCGCCGGACAAGTCCTTGCGAGAAATAATCCGAAGCTGGTGATTGAATTCTTTTGCGATCACCTCGGCGGAGCGCGCGTACGAATCGAAATGCGACTGCTTGCATGCGACCTCCAGGTGTCCGCAGCGCGAGAAGTTGCAGTCGATGTTTTCCTCGCGAACGATTTGCTCAACCAGGTCGATCGAGGCCAACGAATCTGCGTACATTCGCCGCGTCAGTTCCATGCCGTAGCGTTTGGCGAGCGTCTCTGCACTCAGCTTCATTCCAGTGAGGACCATGCCGCCGTTGCGCGAACTGGCGCCCCATCCAATGCTGTTGGCCTCGAGCACCGCGACCTTCACGCCGCGTTTTGCGAGGGTTCGGGCGGCAGAGAGACCGGTGTACCCTGCGCCGATGACCGCAACATCCGCACGCGCTGGCACATCGCCAGGAGTCGCGGCCGGCATTGACGCAGTCGTTTGCCAGAAATTCGATTCGCTGAAGTCAGCAGTCATGTTGGCGCTGCCTCGTTTGTGTAAGCTGTGCGGGAAGTCAATGTGCGGAGGCTCCGGTTAACTGACGAATAATCTGAGTCTCACGCTCGCGATAGGGCCTGCCGTCAGCATAAAAGATCTCGTGGAACCAGACAGGAGGCATTTGCAAGACATAAGGCCTCTGCCACGAGTCCCAGGGTAGATAGGTTTGCGTCTTGCCGGCGACTAACCCCCAATTGATGGCCGCGACGTGATTCTGCTTGGCGATAGGCAAGATGACGTCAAAGGTGCTACCCATGGGTCGGGCCATGAATTCCGTACACAGAATTGGCCGATGATAACTCTGCAGCCAATGGATGCGCTGCTCGAAGTCCTCAGGCCAGCCGTAATTGTGGAACGACACAACGTCCGATTGCTCTAATTGAACGCGCGTAATAGGGTCGAGTTTTTCCGCTGAGGACCAATCTCCTTCCCAAACTCCGCTAGTCAGCGGCTGCGACGGATTTGAGGACCGCGCCCAATCGAAAACCTTAGGCAGCATCTCCAACACAAGCTTCCGCTTGGCTTCTGGATCAATGCGGTCGCCCGTGGGGCCACCATAGCTCGATGGTTCATTCCACAAGTCCCACGCGAGAACCCGTGAGTCCGCGGCGAAGGCTCCGATTACTCCCTGAACGTAGGCCCGCAGCCTGGGTTGCTGCGCAGCGTCCACTAGCGCCTGCGTGCCTGGGCTCTGAACCCAACCGGAATTGTGGACGCCGGGAATCGGCGGGTGCTGTGGCCCGAGGTGCGGATTAGGGTCCCAGCAGGAATCAAACAAAACGAAGACCGGTCGGATGTGGTGCTTCGACGCAATACCCAGGAACGAATCAATTTTCTTGGTAAAGCCCGCAGAATCCTGCTGCCACAAAAGGTCGTGCAGGAAAACTCGCATGGTGTTCATTCCCAAGCCTTCGGCCCAACCTAACTCCTTGTCGATTTCTTGAGGATCGAAGGTTTCGGTCTGCCACATTTCCAACTCGTTGATTGCGTTGGACGGAATAAAATTGCTGCCGACGATCCAGGTGAGATGTTCATACCAGTCGTTGGCTTTGGTCTCGGTCCAGCGCCGGGCTTGGGTCTGCGCCGGAGCCTGAGCAGCCACAAACAGCAGCCCAATTGCGATCAGCGGAAACCGTGACACGTTGCACCCCCACCGAACTCATATCGGCGCGGCACGCGCCGGGATTTCTAATACCGGTTGCCCCTCAAACGCAGATGCTACTCCTTGAGCGACTGCCGCAACTTCTCCGCCGCCAGTTCGGAAGTAATATCCCGCTGCGGCGTCCCGAGCATTTCAAATCCGACCATGAATTTTCGCACCGTCGCCGAGCGCAGCAGCGGAGGATAGAAATGTGCGTGAAAATGCCACTCCGGGTGGTCGCTGCCATCACACGGCGATTGGTGGAATCCCATCGAGTAGGGAAATGGAACGTCGAACACGCGGTCGTAGGTGGAAACGATCTGCTTCAAAATCGCGCTCAACTGCCCCACTTCCTCGCGGCTCAGTTCGGGAAAGCCCCCGAAGTGCCTGCGGCTGCATAGGAGCAGTTCGAAGGGCCAGACGGCCCAGAAGGGGACCATCGCCACAAAACTGTCATTGCCGCAAACGATGCGAGATCGCTGGCTTCGCTCGATGCTGACGTAATCACAAAGCAAACACCTTCCGCGGTCCTTGCGATAACTGCGTTGCGAAGAAAGCTCGCGGGTTGGAGCCTCAGGAATAGACCTGGTTGCCCAGATCTGGCAATGGGGATGCGGGTTGCTCGCGCCCATCATTTCGCCGCGGTTCTCGAAAATCTGAACGTGCCGGATGCCTGGGACTCTGGCAAGCTCGGTGGATTGCGAAGTCCAGGAGCGGACGACTTCTGCAATCTCCGGCTGGCTCAAAGAAGAGAGAGCTAGATCGTGGCGAGGCGAGAAGCACATCACCCGGCAGATTCCGAGTTCGCCCTCAGCGACCAGCAGGCCTTTGTCCTCGAGGTCGAGGCGTTTGGAAGCCGCGTCCTTCTTGAGCGCCGCGAAATCGTTTTCAAAGACAAATGTGGAATCGTACTGAGGATTCTGAGCGCCGCCCACCCGCTGGTTTCCCGGGCAAAGGTAGCAGGACGGATCATATTTAGGACGCTCCGCAATCGGCAAATGCTCCACCGCTCCCTGCCACGGACGCTCTGTGCGATGAGGGGAAACCAGCACCCACTCATTGCTGAGGGGATTGAAACGCCGATGCGATTGTTCGCTAAGCTTCAATTCGTTCCACCTTCATATCTCAGATCCATAGTGAAACCCGAATGATCCGCCACGGGGCCGATTGACGTTGCACCAAATCGCGGTCTTAAGGTTCTCTCACAAGTTGTAACTTCATTACAATACCTTCACTCGATGAATGCCGCAGACTTAGCCGAGCGTTTCCAGAAAGAATTCCACACGCAACCTAAGGTTTTCCGCGCGCCTGGACGCGTGAACCTGATTGGCGAGCACACCGACTACAACGACGGATTTGTAATGCCGAGTGCGATAGGGTTCTTCACCCGGGTGGCCGTTTCCGCCCGCTCCGATCGCAAGCTTGTGCTCCGCTCGGCGGAATACTCCGAAGTGTTTGAATTCGATCTTACAAACTTGCCGGCGGTGCGGCTTAACGCCTGGTGCGATTACGTGATCGGTGTGGCAACCATTCTGCAGCAGGCTGGTTGCGCGGTTACGGGCGCCAACCTCCTGCTGCACGGAGAGGTCCCCATCGGCGCGGGACTCAGTTCCTCGGCTGCGATTGAGGTAGCAACTGCACTCGCCCTGCTGTGCCTGACAGAAGTAACAATGCCACTGCAGACCGTGGCAAGACTTTGCCAGAAAGCAGAAAACGAATTCGTAGGCGCTCGCGTCGGCATTATGGACCAGTTTGTCTCCTGTCTGGGACGAGCAGAACATGCGCTGTTGCTGGACTGCCGATCACTCGATTTCGACCTTGTGCCTCTTCCTGAAAACCTGAAACTTGTAATCTGCAACACCATGGTGAAACACCAGCTCTCGGGCGGCGAATACAATCGCCGTCGTGAAGAATGCGAGCAAGGAGTTCAGATTTTGTCCGGATTCTACCCTGGCATCAAGGCCCTGCGAGATGTCTCTCCTAGTCAGCTCTTGGCTCAAGCCAAAGCCCTGCCTCCCATCATTTACAAGCGGTGCCTGCACGTGGTTGAGGAGAACCGTCGGGTCCTGGATGCGGCCCAATGCTTCCGATCGAGCGATTTGCAAGGCGTGGGGAGGCTGATGCGAGAATCGCACCGCAGCCTGCGCGATCTCTACGAAGTTAGCTGCCGTGAGCTTGACATAATGGTGGAAGTGGCAGAAGAGTTGCCTGGATACTATGGTGGCAGGATGACCGGCGGCGGATTCGGCGGCTCTACAGTGAATTTAGTGGAGTCCCCTCAGGCGGAATCTTTTGCCCGAGAAATCACTGAACGCTACCGGTGGCAGACAGGAATTTCTTCTGAGGTTTACATTTGTTCGCCCGCCAATGGCGCCGGCGCGGAGCCGAATACCCCAGCAGCTGCCCCCAGTTTTCAGACAATTGATAGTTCATCTAAGTCGATTTAGATCATACGGTAAGCGTTTACACGTTTACAAAAGATTTATGATGGGCGATAATTCACCGGTTCCGGCAACGATGGTGAATTGCCTTTGTTACACTCGCCAAGGCAAATTCTGACACGGAGGATTGCGAGATGCGGGTCACAGTTCTCGTCCTTACGCTTATGAGCATTACAGCTGGTTTGCAGGGTCAGGTTACTAAACAGCCCTTTGGGAAGACATCCGACGGGACTGCCGTCGATCTTTACACCATAAAAAGTGGCGCGCTCGAAGCCCGGATCATGACTTACGGCGGCATCGTGGTCTCGCTGAAGGTCCCGGACAAGAACGGCAAATCTGCCGACGTGGTTCTGGGATACGATTCGCTCGACGGCTATTTGGCGAATAGTCCCTTTTTTGGCGCGCTGGTGGGGCGCTACGCGAACCGGATCGGTGGTGCAAAGTTCGTGCTGGATGGCAAGACTTATTCAACGCCGAAGAATGATGGAGTGAATACTCTGCATGGCGGACCGAAAGGAATCGACAAAGCGGTGTGGAGGGCGAAGGAAATTCCGCACGGGATCGAACTCACTCACGTCAGCCCGGATGGCGATTCGGGATTCCCAGGAAATTTGACAATCGTCGTTCGTTACACTCTCAGTGGCAAAGACCTCAAGATTGAATACTCGGCCACAACCGATAAAAATACGGTCATCAATCTCACTCACCATTCTTATTTCAATTTAAAAGGGCAGGGCGAGGGAGACATTCTCCAGCACCAACTGCAACTCAATGCCAGTCGCTACACCCCCGTGAACGACAACCTCATTCCCACAGGGGAACTGGCACCTGTCGAAGGCACACCGTTTGATTTTCGCAAGCTCACTGTGATCGGCGCGCGCATTGACAACGACAATGACCAACTGAAGAAAGGTCACGGCTACGACCACAATTGGGTGCTCGACAGTGGTGGGGGAAAGCGATCGCAGGCGGCGGAAGTGTATGAGACAACCACCGGGCGAGTAATGCAAGTGTGGACTGACCAACCTGGGATTCAGTTTTACACGGGAAATTTCTTGGACGGGACGATTACTGGAAAGGGTGGGAAGGTTTATCAGAAGCGATCGGCGCTGTGTCTGGAGACCCAGCACTTTCCTGATTCACCAAACCATCCCAGTTTTCCTTCAACTGAGCTGAAGCCAGGGCAGACATATCATACCGTCACTATTTACAGATTCTCAGCCCGTTAACCTCAGGTGCGGAGAGATAAGCACAGCCATAGTCGCGGAGAACCGCTCGCTTGCCAAATCGTTCCACCACTTTACCGAAATTATCGCTTGAGCGCTTGCGCGAGGAAGTGCTCGAGGCCAACCTGGAGTTGGTTCGCCGCGGGTTGGTGTTGTACACGTTCGGCAACGCAAGCGGAATCTTGCGGGAAGAGGGGCTGGTTGTCATCAAGCCCAGCGGTGTTCCCTACGACAAGATGAAACCTGAGCACCTGGTGGTCACGGATCTGGACGGCAAAGCGGTCGAGGGTGATCTTCGACCGTCATCCGATCTTCCTACGCACCTCGTCCTGTATAACGCGTTTCCCGAGATAGGCGGCGTGGCTCACACCCATTCCGAGTATGCGACCGCATGGGCACAGGCGCGCCGCGAAATTCCATGTTTTGGCACGACACACGCGGACTATTTCCACGGTCCAGTGCCAGTGACGGAGCCAATATCTGAACATGATGTTGCCGGCGATTACGAAAAAAACACTGGCACGGCAATCGTGAATGTATTCAGGCACAGAAGCGCCTCTGCAATCCCGGGAATTCTTGTTGCCAATCACGGGCCGTTTGTCTGGGGACCAGACGTGGAAAGGGCGGCCCACAACGCAGTCATTCTCGAATCCATCGCGCGGATGGCGTATTTCACTTCTACACTGAACCAGCAGGCGGCGCCGATTGGAAAGGCGCTCCACGACAGGCACTATCTTCGCAAGCACGGTCAGCACTCATACTACGGTCAGGCAAAGGACGGGAAATGAGACCCATCTTCGCGATGTTCATGGCGGAACACCTGGTGCATCTCTCTGCAGTGGATTACGCCATTATCGTCTTCTATTTTGCCTTGGTCCTGACCATTGGCTGGTATTTGAGAGGAAAAGCAAATACCGGGGAAGACTTCTTTATGGCCGGTCGCGAGATGACTGCGTGGGTCGCAGGATTGAGTTTCCTCTCTGCGAATCTTGGGGCTTTGGAGCTTATGGGGTGGGCGGGATCGGCGTACCAGTATGGCATTATGGCCACTCACTGGTATTGGATTGGCGCGATTCCGGCAATGTTGTTTCTCGCGCTGGTGATGATGCCGTTCTATTACATTTCGAAAACCCACTCGGTTCCTGGGTATTTGAAATTGCGATTTGGAGAGCCCGCACGCGCAGTTTCCGCAGTTTCATTTGCGTTCATGACCGTGCTGATGAGCGGCGTCAACATGTTTGCCATGGCCAAAGTGATGCAGATTGTACTGGGTTGGCCGCTCTCGTTCAGTATCTGGATTTCGTCGCTTACGGTTGCGATTTATGTTGCGCTCGGTGGACTGCGGTCGGCGATTTTTAATGAAGTGCTGCAGTTCTTTCTGATCTGGGCCGGAGCGCTGCTCATCCCGATCCTGGGATTGTACGAAGCCGGTGGTTGGAGCAATCTGAAGATACAAATTACGCAGAGGGCTTCGGAACAGTACGTTCACCTATGGGCGGGACTCGGTTCCTTCACCACAAATCCCATGGGGATTCACTGGACGGGCATTGTGTTCGGCCTGGGCGCGATTCTTTCGTTCGGTTATTGGACAACGGACTTCCTGGTGGTGCAGCGCATCCTTGCGGCCAAGGATATACGCAGCGCGGAAATGGCTCCAATCATCGGTGCCGGTTTCAAAATGCTGGTACCGTTCATCGTGATCCTGCCTGGACTGCTTGGCCTGGCTGTGCTCCCAATGAAACTGACAGGTGAAGCGTCGGCAATCGCCAGCGGCGCCCACAGCTATAACGATGTTCTGCCATTGATGCTGGCGCGCTACTGCGGTCCTGGACTTCTCGGCCTGGGAATAACCGCCCTGATTGCTGGCTTCATGTCGGGCATGGCCGGCAACGTGAGCGCGTTTACGACAGTGTGGACGTACGATATTTATCGGCCTCTGATCAACCCCCGCGGCAGCGACCATCACTATGTCAACATGGGCCGTTGGACGACAGTGCTCGGCGTGCTGATCAGCGTAGGCACGGCATATCTGGTTATGCATGCCGCCAGCATCATGGACTACGTGCAGGCCCTGTTCAGTTTCTTTATTGCTCCTTTGTATGGCACGGTCGTGCTGGGAATGCTCTGGAAACGGGCAACCGGCGCGGGCGGATTCTGGGGACTGCTGTGCGGAACGTTATCGTCAATCAGCATGTGGGCATGGGTGTATCACGATCCTTCGGCCCTGCGTTACGTGGCGCTCTCGCCGAATGCTAAAGTCATGGCCCAGGATATGTATCAGGCCCTTTGGTCTTTTCTGGTGTGTGTGACCGTGACTGTGGTTGTGAGTCTGGCGACGCAGCCCAAGTCTGACGCTGAACTGGCAGGCTTGGTTTACGGTTTGACCGAAGTGCCCTCGGTGGAAGGCGTGCCCTTCTACAAGAAGCCGCTATTCTGGGCTGCCGTTGTGATCGCTGTGTTCATAGCGCTGAACATCATCTTCTGGTAGGCGGAGGCTTGCAGCATGATATCGATCTGGTTTTTTATAGGAGTTTCGCTTTTGGTGAACGGCGCGCTGATTCTGGCGGCTGGGATTTACCAGCTTGTGAATCCTCCGGCTGAAATCAATATTCAACTTTTTAATCTGCACGCCAATGTGTGGTGGGGCGCTCTGTTGTTTGTGCTGGGACTGTTCTACTGCGCTTACTTCCGTCCGCGCCGGTCGTAGGATCGAAAGATCGTTGGTTGGTACGAAGTCGAAAATCGAATTAGGGGCTTTATGTCAGCAAAGAAAATGACTATGGGGATCATCGTGGGGAACCGGGGATTTTTCCCGGACCACTTGGCCAAGAGCGGTCGCGAAGAAATCATCCGCGTGCTTGCAGCGGCGGGTATGGATGTGGTCGCGCTCACTCCGGAAGAAAGCAAATACGGGGCAGTCGAGACTCGGACAGAATCGCGGCGTTGCGCCGAGTTGTTCAAGAAGAACCGCGACCGGATTGACGGCATCATCGTGACCTTGCCCAACTTCGGTGAAGAGCGGGCCATTGCTGATACGTTGCGCCTGGCTGACCTACGCGTCCCGGTCTTGATTCAGGCCACGCCAGACGATCGCACTAAGATGACGATTGCTTTCCGCCGCGACAGTTTTTGCGGAAAGATGTCCGCCTGCAACAATCTGAGGCAATACGGCATTCCCTATTCGATCACCACCCTCCACACTGAAGCCCCCGATTCGCCGGAGTTTGCGAAAGATTTGCAATGGTTTGCTGCGGTTTGCCGGGTGGTGAATGGATTCCGGAACTTGCGGGTCGGGGCAATTGGGGCGCGTCCGGCCGCATTCAACACCGTCCGCTACAGCGAAAAAATCCTCGAAGCCAACGGAATTTCCATCGAGACTTTCGACCTCTCTGAAGTCCTTGGCCGTATCGAGCGCATGAAAGATACTGACGATCTGGCGCAGGCCAAGCTGGCGTCGATCAAGAAATATGTCGAGTCCAAAGACGTTCCGGCCACCGCCCTGATGAAGATGGCGAAGCTCGGCGCGGTAATTGACCAGTGGATGGCCGCGACCGAAGTCGCCATCAGCGCGGTGCAGTGCTGGACCTCGCTCGAAGAAAACTTCGGCGTCGTGCCCTGCACGGTCATGAGTATGATGAGCGAGCAATTGTTCTCCAGCGCCTGCGAAGTGGATATTGCCGGCGTGCTGGGTATGCATGCGCTGCAGCTGGCCTCGGGCACGCCGTCTGCTCTCCTCGACTGGAACAATAACTACGGCACTGATCCCAATAAGGCGGTTTGCTTTCACTGCGCGAATCTTCCGAAACATTTCTTCCGTTCCTTCAAAATGGATTTCCAGGAGATCATTGCCGGCACCGTCGGCAAGGAAAATACCTATGGGACGGTTGTCGGGCTGATCAAGCCGGAGACGATGAGCTTCGCGCGTTTCTCGACGGATGACACTGCGGGCAAGATGCGAGGCTACGTTGGCGAGGGCCGCTTCACCGACGATCCGCTGAACACCTTCGGCGGCGCGGGCGTGGTCGAAATTCCGAAGATGCAGAAGCTGCTCCATTACATCTGCGAAAACGGATTCGAGCATCACGTGGCGGCAAATCTTTCCACCGTTGGCTCGGCAGTCCACGAGGCTGCAACCCGCTACCTGGGTTGGGACATGTACTGGCACGACAGGCCTGACGGAGTCAACTGATGGCGGTTGTAGCTGGGGTGGACTTTGGAACGCTTAGTGTTCGTGTGTCCATTGTTGATAACGAGCGCGGAAGGCTGGCCTCGGCCGTTTCTGAGTATCCGCTGCATCGCAAGCGCGAAGACCCCGAATACGCGACCCAATCGCATGATGATCACATGCGCGCTCTGGCATCGGCCACGCGTGAAGCGATAAAGCAGGCCGGAATTTCTGGAGATCAGATAGCAGCCATAGCGCTGGACACAACCGGCTCTTCAGTCATTCCTGTCGACAAGGATCTTCAACCCCTCGGCGAATATTATTTGTGGTGCGATCATCGCGCCAAAAGCGAAGCCGAAGAAATCACCGTCGCAGCTCACCGCGAAATGCTCGAGGCGATTGAGTGGTGCGGCGGCGTGTATTCCTCCGAGTGGGGTTTCGCCAAGCTGTTGCATTGGCTGCGCCACAATCCAGATAGTCGGGAACAGTTTGCTTCGGCCTTCGAACACTGCGATATGGTGGCCGCGACGCTCAGTGGGATCACCGATCCAACGAAAGTTAAGCGCAGCATCTGTGCGATGGGCCATAAATGGCTCTGGAACGCAAAGCTCGGCGGACTGCCGCCGGAGGAGTTTCTAGTCGAAGTCGATCCGCTGCTTGCGGGTGTTCGGGAAAAACTCGACGGCGAATACGCGACCTCAGAAGCGATCGCTGGAACACTGTCTCCTTTCTGGGCGGAGAAGCTCGGCCTAAAAGCCGGAATCCCAATTCCAGTTGGTGCGTTCGACGCGCACTGGGACGCAATTGGCGCCGGTTGCCGCACCGACGACATCGTAAATGTCGTTGGCACATCGACCTGCATCATCGGGATTACGCCTTCACCAAACTTGGTTCCGGGCGTTTGCGGCGTGGTGCAGGGAAGCGTGCATCCGCAACGGACTGGCATCGAAGCGGGCCTCTCGGCAGTAGGCGACATCTTCAACGCTATCGCCGCCCGCGCAGGCACAGACGTGGCATCGCTCAGCAAGGGACTAGAAAATTACCGTGCAGGACAAACCGGTTTGCTGCGCATGACCTGGGACAACGGAGATCGCACGGTACTTGTGAATCCCAATCTGCGCGGCACCACCTTGGGATGGAACTTGCAGAGCACAGCACAAGACGAACTGTTCGCCGCCATTGAAGGGACCGCTCTGCATACCCGAGTGATTCTTGACCGCATGGAGAGCAATGGCGTTCGCATCCAGCGCGTGATTAATGCGGGGGGAATTCCGCAAAAGAACGACGTTCTCAACCGCGTGTACGCGAATGTGCTTGGCCGCCCCGTGCTGGTTCCCACAAAGAGCCTGACTAGCTTGGGTTCTGCGATCTTTGCGTTTCTGGCTGCCGGCACTTTCAAGACGATTGAAGAGGCGCAGGACAAGATTTGTCCACCTCACCGCGTGTATGAACCGGATCGCTCGGAGCAGCGCGTCTATGACGAACTCTATCGGCTGTTCAGTCGTCTGTATTTTGCATTTGGCAAGAAGGAAGCCGATATGGGCGATGTGCTGCCCGCGTTGATTCGCGTCTCAGAGACCGCCAACCGGGCGTGAGCAGCATTCTGGTCGCGAGTTAGTCTGCCTTCGAGAGCGCGGCGTACACGGCCCGAGCTTTTTGTAGCAGATCGAGAACAGCAATCTTTTCCGTCACCGTATTCCAGTTTGTGTTCGATTCGGTGGAACTTATCATCCGATCAACCCAGGCCAGAAAGTATTGCGCATCCTGGGTTGATTTGGGCTCAGATCCTGCGACGCGCACGTAAACCGGGCTTGTGGTCGCATAAGGGAAAGCGTCCAGGACAGGCATTTCCGGCTGATCGGCCAAGGCACGTAGCAGGCACCAACCGCTGCTCGGCGCGGGAATGGAACCTTCGACAGTTGCGCTCTCGTGGGCCGCGTCAAGTTTCAGTTCACGCATGACCTTGCCGTTGCAAACTACTTGTAAGTGGTCCACTGGGACGAAGGAGCGCAACCAAGCGGTGAATTTGAGTTCGTGCTCACCGGCCGGAAGCGGCAAGTCGTCGCCCGGAATTTTTCCGTTCAAAGTGAATCCAAGTAGCGGGCCGTTGGTCGCGAAGGTGTGTCCGTGCTTCAGTGAATCCAACCACGGCGGGTGGGCGATCCTGCCATCCGGCACTCGCGCATAAACCCGGTTCAACCCCACTGGACCGCGCAACGAAGCAAGGTTCGACATCGCGTCGGTCCCAGCAGCGGCCGGCAAATGGAAGCCGAGATTCAGCAGGCGGTACCAGACCGAGGTTGTCGCAAGATGGTCGCTGAATCCGAGGATCTCGATGTAGTCCACTTTGCCCAGGGCGACGTCAACCGGCAGGGCATGCCTCAGATCGGGGTTGTTTCGAGGGTCGGGAGTTTCGTCATACGGATGCACGTAACCAGCCAGCGCGTGCTGTTCGCGCGCAAGGTCTATCACGTTTGTATTTGGAGGAAACGCGCTCGCGACCGAAGTGTTCGAATATCCGGCATATGCTGGAAGCAGGAAGTGATCATCGAGGTTTAGAAGCCCGACATGCCCCCAATAGCTGGTATGGAATTCCTGTCCGTGAAAAAGCAGCGTGGTCGCCGTCGATGCAGGATCGGCGCCAGGTCTGAAGTAAGCAATATCTGGAATCCGCTGCTCCTTGTTGACGATCAAGTTCTCGACAATCGAGAGGTTTTCCGATTCCGCCTGCTGAATCATGTGCCGCGGACTGTTGCGGTACTCGCCCCCATAGTTCATGTGGACGTGAACATCTCCACTCACCCAGCGGAAGCCAGGGTCGCGCGGAATATCGAGCGTGCGCAGATGCAAGACAAGATTTACTTCCTCGCCCGCTTTGGCTTCAACGGTTTGCTCCTCCACGCGATATTCAAAACCCTTCATCGCCTGCACTGTGCATCGTCCTGCTGGAACCGTGACCACGTCGCTGCCACGGCTTGCGAAGTAGTGCGCCTCAAATTTCTGAGCACCGCGCACGAAACTGTCATCCGCCTGCATCCATGCGTTGTCTGGTGCATAGGCGCGGCCATCTTCGCTGGTCAGGAAAATACGTGCAGGCGTGATGCGGCCCTGCGGATCAAGCACGCTAATTGCGATGCGAGCCGTTGGCTTCAAATACTGTCTGTTTCTGGCGACGATCGGAGTCTGTTTGCCACCGGGCAGATCAAGAATCCATAGAGAAGTGTTCCCAGTGCGATTGGAGATGAACGCGATTCGCTTGCCGTCTGCAGACCAGCGAGGATTGATGTTGTCATAATCCCCGTAGGTCAACTGGAAGGCGTCACCGCCATCGGCGGGCATAGTCCAGAGCTGGTGCCACTGCTGGCCTAGATATGACGCGTACACGATGCGCTTGCCCTCGGGAGAAAACTCCGGCCTCGCCTTCCAGTTAGTCTCCTCGTAGTGGATTTCGTGTGCGGGCTCGTCGGCCCCAGCCTTCCTGCGCCAAAAGCCACCGGTGCCATAGAGGTGGCCGCGATTCGAAACGTACACGATCTCGCTCCCGTCCCGCGACCATGTTGGGCTGATCTCGCTATCAAATTCGCTGTAGTAGTAGCGGGGAAGAGGGCTCTTGTCCTCGCCGGTCACGCGCTGAACATTGGAGAGTTCGCCATTCGCGAAATCGCCGCTGAAAATATGGAAACGACGATTGTACGAAGTAGAGACAAAGACGATCCGCTTTCCATCTGGCGAAAACCGAGGATCTACGTTGACTGTGCCTCCGGAAGTGAGCTGGTGAGTGCGCAGGTTCTGAAGATCAAGCGTCCACAGTTCCATGGCGTCTCGAGCGTAAGACACATATACGACCCAGCGGCCATCCGGTGAGCAGTCAGGCTGGTAGTCGTACCCGGCTCCAGCCGTGAGTTGCTGCGCAGTTTCCGTGCCGATCTGTTGTCGCCAAAGAGATCCGGCCATCGAAAACACGAGGCTACGCGAATCCGGCATCCAGGCGATGGAACTCGGTCCCGTTGTGGGTTGAGGCAGATACATTTCGCGATAGTAGTAGGGCTCAGGCAGGTCGATTTGCGCCAACACTGGTTCACGTTTCGTGGCGCTCTGCTCTTGCGCCTTGGCAGGATGCAGAAAGAGAAAGCTTGCGATTAGCGCGAAGGCGCGCGCTCCTAACCACGCTGTTCCCCGGCTTGACAAGACTGATTTCAAGTTTTTTGCTGCTCGCCCCTCAGCAAGCATCACTTCTGGCTTGAAGTGAGAGTCTTCAAGAAACTGTAGTAAAAGTCCAGCCCGCGGTAAAACGATTCCTGTGGAACCCTTTCGTCCTTCCCGTGCTGGCGGTGATCACCGCGTTCAATGGCAATTCCTGAGACGCCATAAGTTGGCATTCCGGCAGCGCTGGTATAAACGCCGTCGGATGCGCCCGTGGCCATCGTGGGAAAAACCGGTACGCCGGGCCACATTTTCGCAGCGACACTTTCGATCGCCTGAAAAACATCCGGACGAGGTGGCGGCGGAGGATAAGAACGCTGGTCAGGAATACTATCGAGAATTTCTCCAGAGTTGGTAATGTAATGAATTTCGACCTTTGGATCAGCGATCGTTTCCGCAAGCTGCTGCCGGATCTCCTGCTTGGAGTGGCCGGGAAGGATTCGGCAATTCACGATGGCTTCGGCGCGTCCGGGCAGCGCGTTGTTGGCATGACCGCCGGCAAGACGGGTCGCAACACAAGTGGTGTGCAGCTTGGAGTTATCAATCGGATCGTGGGATAGACGGTTGACTGCCTCAAGATCGGGCGGAGTGCGTAGCATCGCTTGGATGTCAGCTGAGCGCTCTCCAGTCTCCACTTTGGCCATATGCTCGTAGTAGGCACGCGTGACGCTGTTCAACTCAAAAGGAAACTTGTGCTGCTCCAGGCGCAGCAGCGCGTGAGCGAGTTCATAGATGGCGTTGTCAGGGCGGGGAAGCGAGCCGTGCCCGCCAGGGTTAGTGGTTACGAGTTGGTAGTCGGAGTACAGCTTCTCGGTTGCGTCTACTACCAGGGCAAGCGCCTTACCATTGTCCAGTTGAACTTCTCCGCCGTCGTGGTTGAGCACGAACTCAGCGTCGACCAGATCGCGATGATTTTTCAACAGCCAATCGACGCCATTTGACTTCCCCCCTTCCTCGTCGGCGGTGAACGCCAGAATGATGTCGCGATCCGGGACGAAGCCTTCCTTTTTCATGCGAATCAGCGTCGTGGCCATGATGGTGTCGCCATCTTTCATGTCCTGAGTGCCGCGGCCGTAGAAGTACCCGTCCTTCTCAACGAACTGGAATGGATCAGTCGTCCAATCTTCGCGACGAGCTTCGACCACGTCGAGGTGCCCGATCAGCAGGACCGGTTTGCGCTTGCCTGAACCATGAAACCGGACGACGAGGTTCTTTTTGCGGTCGTTAGGACCAAGCACATGAATGTCGCTCTCAGGAAATCCCGCCTCGCGAAAACGTTTCGCTACAGCTTCCGACGCGCTGGTTACGTTGCCCACAGAATCTGTGGTGTTGATCTCGATCAGCTGTTTGAAAATGTCGCGGGCAAGCTGTTTAGCGGGATCGTCGATCTGGGCGTTGGCGTTGAGAGTGATGAGGACGGTTGCGCACAAGATTAACAGCAAGCGATTCAATTATTTCCCTCCGCATCGGCGAATGTTCAAGTTATCAGAAGCGACGACGTGTAGCCAAGCGCAGCCACGTTCTTGCAAAACACGGCGCAGAGCGAAATAGATTTTATGCAGATTCCTATTGCAAAAATTTTGGAATCATGGCATCTTCAAATATCTTCTTACGAAAGGACGCCCGAATTGGCGGATTTCACAACTAAAACGCTAAGCGGGCAACATCGGCCAATAGTCAGCCGAGGTTGCTATAGGGCGTCGCTGCGATCGCGCTAAGCGATCCTCTTTAGCCGGTTTCCGGCGCTCTTCCGCAAAACTAAAACTTAGCTGGGTGGCGCAGGCTGCGGTTCCTTCGATTGAACCTCGACAATACCGCTGCCGCTTATTCCCCGAGCGTAACTTGGGGCGATTGTGCGGTCCATTCGACAGCTTCGCGCTGCTCAGCTGCTCAGGGCAAGCTAAGAAACTGAGCCACGTGGCGAAATCCCGCGCAACGTCGTGGGATCACAAGGTCAGTGGTGTTTGGCCACGGATACTTCTTTGGCGAAACAGCCTTCGGGCTGTGAGGTTCGAATCCTCATGGGCGCAAGCCCTGCCGTGTCCGCTTGTTCCCTGACCATAATTGTTTGTGTGTCACTGGTTGGATTCACTATGAAGCGCGTGGTCATCTTAGGTCGTGGAGGAGCTGGCAAGTCTACTCTCGCTGTCCGCTTGAGCGAGATTACGGAGCTTCCGGTGATAGAGCTCGACAAGGTTTTCTGGCGGTCGGGCCTTGTCGCAAAACCGCGTGAGCAGTGGGCGGAGATACAACGGAGGCTGATTGAGGAAGAGCGCTGGATCATGGATGGCGACCTCGGGGCCTATGACACTGCCGAAGTCCGGCTTCGCGCAGCGGACACGATCATTGTCCTGGACTTTTCGCTCGTCCGTTGCGCTTGGCAGGCGGTTCGGCGATCGCGCGAGCGTGCCGATTTTTGGCGCTGGCTTTTGCTGTATCGCCGACAAAGCCGTCCGCTTCTCATGGAAGCGATTGCCAAGCACGCGACCAACGCGGATCTCCATGTGCTTCGTAATCCGGAGGCAGTAAGGCAGTTCCTCGAGGACCGTCGGAAATGAAAGCGGCGTGCAGGTTGGTTCCGCGGCGAGAGTAACCGCATTTAACCGGTGTCGATCGCGATACCTTAGAAAGATGGATCAGTAATGCGTGCGGACATGCACAAGGTCGTGGTCGAACGCGAGCGTCACGGCAGCACAGGGAAAAATCGCAAGTGGGGCCAGCGCCTCGCTTTCGTTCCCGATACTGATTACGACGATCAGCCAAAATTCGTGTCGTCCGCTCGCGGACGTCAGTACAGCAACAACCACAAGTGGTTCACCGACGTGCTTGGGCCACTCGAAGGGTTTTTACGCAGCAACCTCGGTCGCCCGTGGGACAAGGTGTTCAGCGAATTGCGCCAGGGCCTTGACGTGCGGAAGGTAACCGGACGCCACATCTTCGACCATTTGGAGTCGATGGTTGAAACCGATTGCTGGATTGGCACAGATCGCAAAGTGTACACGCGTCCTCGAGGATGGGAGGTCAATGGGTTTTATGTGCACCCAAGAACCGGACTCTTGTGTTTCGTGCAAAAGCCAAGTGCCCGGGAGCGGAAGAAACAGCACCTGCTGCGACGGGAGTTTGACGAAATCCGATTCGACTGCGCTCGTAGTTTCAAGTTGATCGACGGCCAATGGTATTTCGTGGTGTACGAAAGCATCGAGATGGCTCGCTATGAGCCGGTGCGGGCGATGTGGGATGTCGTTCAGCGCCGGCAGGTGCAACTGACTTGGGGACGAAATCGGGTGGCTATTCGCAAACGACAATGCAATCGTGAAGAAATTAGAACGATCCACGACCACATTGCCGAATGGAAAAAAGAAGTGCGCAGAATGTGACAAAGTTTGGCCGGTGGTGAAGACTACGGTTACTTCGCCTTGTAAGCGGGAGGTCGCAGGTTCGAATCCTGCCGCGGCATTGACGCCCGTGTAGCTCAGGGGTAGAGCACCTAACACCGTGTCACTTGTTCCCCGGCCTTAAACAATTCTATGGAGCGACGGGCGTCTCGCCCGTCCAACTGATCTCCCGGCGATGCGCGGGTTAGAAAGAACGCTTTATGGACGAAAGCAAACTGATCACGATCACCAGACCTGGCGATAGCGAATCGCTCTGCCGAACCTGCTACTGGGCGCATGCTCAGAAGGGTTTTCGCGAGAGCGAGGAGGTCATCTTCTGCGCGTTCGGTCCAATGAGGAGAGTACCGTTCAAGGTCCGCGACTGCACGGATTATCTGAATCGGACGCTGCCGACTCGGCAACAGATGGAAAAGATCGCGCTGATTATTCCGACCGAACCGCTGCGTAAGCGAGCTGGATTTTCCGGCCTGGGTTTCAGCAACGAGTCGGAAGAGGACGAAGTGATCTCGCAGATGGAATAATTTGCCGGTGGTGAACGCAAGGGATACTTCGCGAGTCGCAGGCTCGACTCCTGCCCGTGGATATGAGTCCGCGTAGCTCAGTGGATAGAGCGGCCCCTTAGGCGTGTAATTCCCGTGCTCTTCAGACTTACCTTGTCTTCTGCTGCAGGGGGACTCTGCTGAGGCTGAGGCGATTTTGCCACCGGGCCTGAGACCTGGGTTCCGACGTAGAGTGGGCGCCAACGGCGCTTGATCATAGGTGCGTGATCGGCGGTTGCCCGAAGAACTTTAGCGCCACAGGATAGTCCAGATTCACCGAGCGCTCTGAGAACCACCGCGTGGGAAATTGATCAACCGAAACTCCAAGGGGGCCAGGCTTACTCAGGAACGCTCTGTTCTTCGCTGTGGGCGCGGAGAACGCGATCTACCGAATACGGCGCCCGCCGAGTCGGCTCGTGATAATGGCGAACCTGGAGTTCACCTAACAGTCCGATTGCCAGTAGGTTCAAGCCAGCCAGCAGCAACACGGCCGCAAAGATCATCATCGGGCCATGTTCCATCATCACGTGAGTGTGGTGCACAAACTTCTCGACAAATAACCAGAACGTGATGCCCGTTCCAGCGAGAATTCCCAGCATCCCGACCGTGCCGAAGAAGTGAAGCGGACGTCCGAGATATTTCAGCAGGAAGCGGATCGTGATCAGGTCAAAAAAGACGCGGAAAGTGCGGGAGATGCCATAATGCGAATTTCCGCGTTCGCGGTTCACATTGCGAATGGGTACTTCGCAGATCGAAGCACCATGCCACGAAGCCAGGGCCGGAATGAAGCGGTGCAGTTCGCCGTAAAGCGGGACTTGTTCGAGGATCTCGCGGCGGTAGGCTTTGAAAGTGGTCCCGAAATCGTGAATGTCGACGCCACTGAGTTTCGCCATCAGCCAATTGGCACAACGCGACGGAATGCGGCGCAGCCAGAGGTTGTCGATGCGCTGCTTGCGCCACCCGCTAACGATGTCATAGCCCTCGGAGATTTTCTCGAGAAAAAGCGGAATGTCAGTAGGATCATGCTGCAAGTCGCCGTCCATGGCGATGATGTACTCGCCGCGGGCATGGTCGAAGCCAGCCGCCAGGGCCGAAGTCTGGCCGAAATTCCGCCGCAACCGCACGACCGTTATCCGGCTATCCACGCCGGCGATCTGGCGCAGCAGGGGGAAACTATCGTCAGACGAGCCATCATCCACAAAAACGATTTCAAAGCTCTCCCCGTTCGTCTCCATAACTGCCTTCAAACGGTCGTAGAGGTCGGTGACATTTTCCTGCTCGTTATGCAGGGGTATAACGATTGAGTATTTGGGCATGAAGGTTTTATTATACGGTTTCGGTCCCCTAATCTGTCAGATGAACAATTGCTTTAGGAGGATGCAGGGAACCACATCGGCAAACGGTACATAAGGTTTTCCGTTCTATGATGAGTGGTCGGACGTGCTCATAAACGACTGAGGTCACGAATGACTCTGCTTATCATGTTTGGCGGCTTCATGGCGGCGGTGACTGCCATGACTTACCTTGAAGTCCGGCGCATTCGGAAAAGGCTTGCGCCGAAGTAGCGAAATCGAATTCAGAGAAAGCCAGGGAGCGGACACGAAAGTGCCCGCTCCACACGGATTTCAAATCTAACCCGGTCCTTGCGGGTATGCGGGCAAATCCGGAGGACGCGGCGGCAACTTCTTCGGGTTCTCCTGGATTGCCTTCATTACCACCTCGATCGCCTTGTCCAGTTGCGGATCTTTTCCGCTGACCACCTGCTCGGGACGGTTCTCGACCACAATGTCCGGCTGTACCCCGTGATTCTCAATGATCCACTTGCTGTCCAGGCCATAGCGTGAGAATTCAGGACGAGTGATGTAGCCGCCGTCCATCAGCGGGATGTTGCCGCGAATGCCGCGCACGCCGCCCCAGGTCCGCTCGCCAATGAGCGGGCCAAGTTTATAAAACTTAAAGGCATAGCTGAAGATGTCGCCGTCAGATGCAGCGTAATGGTTGGTTAAACAGACCATTGATCCGACAAAGGTGTTCGGCGGAATAGTGCTATTTTCCCAGTTGCGGGCAGAATCCATGGCGGAGAGAATACGCCGCAGCCGTTCGAAGATCAGTTCATCTACAAAGCCTCCGCCGTTATAGCGGACGTCAATGATCATGCCCTGCTTGCGAATTTGCGGGAAATACTGCTTCACGAATTCATCAAGTCCGGGTCCGCCCATGTCCGGCAGATAGACGTAGCCGACTTTGCCGCCGGTCGCTGCGTCCACCTTTTTGCGGTTGGTCTCGATCATGTTCAGCTCGCGCAGGTTGTACTCGTCGTTAATCGGTTTGACTTGCACATTGCGAGACCCCTCTTCGGATGGCTTGGAGTTCACGGTGAGCGTGACCGTCTCATTTGCAGTATTCACAAAAAGTTCGTAAGGATCCTGGGGCGCCCGCAGGGAACGGCCATTCACTGCAAGCAAATAGTCTCCTGCTTTCACATTTATACCGGGCTCAGTAAGCGGAGAACGTAGCTGGGCATTCCAGTTCTCTCCAGGATAGATTTTCTTGATGCGATGGATGCCGCTGGCCTGGTCGAGTTCGTAATCCACGCCGAGCAGGCCAACATTTACCGGATGCAGATCGGGATACTCTCCACCTCATAAGGCAGAAGCTGGGCATATTTCTCACGCATCTTCTCCCAGTCCACACCATTCATGGAAGCTTCGAAGAAGTAATCGCGCTCCTGCCGCCAGACTTCGTTGAACATTTCCTTCCACTCTTGTGCTGGGTCGATTTCAGCGCGCATTCCATTCAGGCTCAGTGCGCCGTCTCCGACTTTCTTCGGCTCTCCCGCAGGTTTGGCGTCAATGATCCCGTAGGTATGGGCTGCGTGGGGACCTCCGCCTGCGGCTTCGTAGAGCAGCTTTGAGCCGTCAAACGAAAGTGCGAAATGCTCGACGTTTTCGATCAGAGTCTTTTCCTTGCGGTCTTTGAGGTCGTAAGCATGTACCGCTGGGCTTTCTCCGGGGACTGGCCCGGAAAGGCCTTGAATCGGAGCAGTGGAGTAGTAGAGGAAGCCCTTGGCCGCGGCAAAGGTGCGGATGACCGCAGGATCTACAGGGACGGCAACCACTCGGTCCTGGATGCCATCGAGATCAACCTTGACCTCAACGGGCTTCTCTTTTTCTTTTTTCTCCTTGTCCTTGTCTTTATCCTTATCTTTGTCGTCTTCGGTTCCCTTGCCTTCGTCCTTCTTAGTGGCCTTTTTCGACTTGGAGTCGGTAGCGGCGTCCTGCTCCATCGTCATGGGCGATGGCTCGGTCTTCTTTACCTCGGTCTCATCGCTTTGCACGCCGAAGGGCGAAGCTTCATCTTTCTTAAGTGTCACGACGTAAACACGAGTGGTCTTCGGATTGGCGAACTCGAAATCAACATTCCCCAGTACTTCGTTGAAATCGCGATCCGATAGGTAGTAAAGATACTTGCCCTCAGGATCGAACATGGGGTTATAGCTGTTGGTCATGCCGGAGGTCACGGCGCTGGATTTGTGATCAGCCAGTGAATAAAGATGCACGACCGCATACTGGTTCTCTTCTTGCTTGTCGTAGGCCAGCCACTTGCTGTCAGGCGCCCAGGCGTAATTTGTGATCTCGGCGTACCTGGCATGATCGATCTGGACGGGCTTCTTCTCCGTGACGTCCACATACCAAAGGTTAAGGTCTTTATCGGCCCACGCGATTTTCTTGCTGTCAGGCGACCATGCCGGTGGAAACTTGAATCCCTTGTAGCCGCTGGTGATTTGCTGTTCCTTGCCGAGGCCATCTTGGGGCGCGATGTAGATTTCGTCCTCCCCAGTCCGGTCAGAAATGTAGCCGATCCATCGACCATCCGGCGACCATGAAGCCTTCTGTTCGCGGATTCCCGGCGTACGAGTAAGGTTGCGAATGCTGCCTTCTTTTGCGGGGACCGTGAACACATCGCCGCGGGCAGCAAACACTGCGCGCTTGCCATCGGGCGCGATATCAAAATCAGTGACCAGCTTGCTTACGTTGTCCCAGTGCTTCATCACCTGAGCACGATCGGCAGGCAACGAGATGTTGAGCTTCTTGGGCTCTTTCGACTGGAAATCGTATGTATAAAGGTAGCCGGCGTTTTCAAATACGATAGAGTCAGGCCCGCGGCTCGGCCACATTACGTCCCAATCGGTGAAGTGAGTGAGCTGCTCCACCTGTTTTGTGCCAAGATCGTAGGCGTAAAGGTTCAAGTGGTGTTCAGGTCCACGATCGGAATTGAAGTAAATTGTGTTCTCATACCACATCGGAAAACTGTCAGTCCACTCGGTGTGGGGAATATCTTCACTTGTGTTGTTCTTGAGATCGTAGATGGTGATGGACTGCGCTAGACCGCCGGTATAGCGCTTCCACTGCCGAAAATTGCGGAAAATCATGTTGTAGGCGATTTTCGTGCCGTCTGGCGAATAAGAAACCAGCCCGCCCTGGTCCATCGGCAGCGGCTGGGGCAAGCCGCCGTCAATGCTGACGGCGAACGGGCGCTTGATCCATCCATTCTGAGCATCGCGGCGCGAAAGAAACACAATGCGCTTGCTGTCAGGAGTCCAGGTAACCACTTCGTCGTGGATTCCCATGCGGTCGCTCAACGGTTGCGCGCTGCCCTGATAAAACGTCAACTGCCTGGGCTGACCGCCATCGGAAGGCATGACATAGACGTTGAAATTGCCGTCATACTGGCCGGTGAAGGCGATCCATTTTCCGTCCGGCGAAAATTTCGGAAACAGCTCGCGCCCGGCGTGAGAGGTGATGCGGCGGGCGACACCTCCGGAAGTTGAGGCCAGCCAAAGATCCCCGCCATACATGAAAACTACTTTGTCCTTATAAATGTCGGGAAAGCGCATCAATCGCCCTTCCTGCATTTCCTGGGCGAATCCGATCGAGGAATACGCCATCACAAAAAGGACAAACCACCT
>WNGK01002815.1_pt1 | contig 31655 bp, 34 predicted proteins | sample 5400601 | NCBI WGS metagenome assembly WNGK01 (sample SAMN13153376, study PRJNA577476) | soil metagenome | isolation source: 60 cm soil or saprolite under Garry oak tree replicate 1 | place: USA:California | collected 2016-06-15 | reverse complement strand
TGAATGCTAGAGCCTGGGGCGTATTGCAGGGCCAGGGAGCGGGAAGGTCCAATGAGAAGCAGGAAGAGGCATCGGCTGAGGATGATGAGGATGAAAAGCTTCGTGTAGCTCAGATGAGCCTGTTTTGAGGAGCAGTTCTCTCTGGAGCACTGTATCTCGATGCCTGTTTGTCAAAGAGGTATGCGGTTTTCGTGCAACACGCGTACCTCTCCGTGTCCTGAATGTACTCGTTAGATCGTTGAATATGATAAATGATGCCATATCAGATGGAGGAAAAACATGAGTGATATGCATGAACAAGAGGTATCTCAAGAGGCAGCGCAGGATCAGAAGTACAACCATCTCCCTAAAGGTTTGAGGAGAGAGATGGAGCGTTCGGATCAAATGAGTAAAGCATCAGATCAGTTGCTCGCCTTGTATCGCGCGTGGCTCAAGAGTACAGAGTATCCAGACCGTACCCAGACTCGCGTAGGGAAAGCCGTAGATCGACTCATAGATGAGATCTACAAAGGGAAAACGCAGAATCTGGAACAGCGCTTTACCCAGGTGGTGGAGCAAGCGGTTGTCAGTACGCTGCCGAGGAAACGTCTCACCTACCTCAAATTCTCAAAGGCATTGCAGGAGTTGGTGGAGCTGAACACACAGTGGTATCAGGTCGCTCCTCGTTCAAAGGCCGAGCAGGATGCCCTTTTGCGCAAACTACGTCTTCTGCTACTTGAAATTGAGGCTGGTCAGGTAGACAATATAGCCGAGAGGTTTCATCAGGCAATGCAACAACAGCAAAGTCAACAGGAAGTAGAGGGAGACCATCATCCCCAAGAACCAGGAGATTCCGAGCACCCTTCAAGAGAGTAATTAGTGTCCCTGCGACATTTTTTCCACTCCCAGAGAGGAAGCAGGATTCTCATAGCAGGTGGATCATCATCAACATTTAGCATTGATCGTGCACGTATAATGAGTAGTGCCGATTGAGACCAGTTCGCAAGGGAGAGAGGCATGGCATCTTTACAAGAGACCTTGATGGCAAAGTTCAACGAAGCCGAGCAGCTTGCGCGAGACATTCGGCAGATGGAAACGGATAGTGAGGTGCAAAAGGCGGCTATCTATCGATGGGCAGTAGTTGGAGATGAGGCTACAAGGCTCATGATCCAGGCCGAGGAGCAATTATCTCCTGCGCAACTAGCACGTCTCAAGGCTGAGGTGAATGGAGAGGGATCACGAGACCTGTGGGCCAAGTATCGGGAAGCAGAATGGCGCATCCCCAAGTTTGGTGGCCCTGGCCCTGGCGATCCCCGCCACCACGCATCAACCTAAGAGACTTGTTGCAGTGATCTGAAACGTTGACGATGGTCCATCTGCTATGAGCGCTCTGGAACGAGGTCAGGCGCTAGCTCCGCTGGGAGAGGACCACGTAACACTTTTTTTTCACGAAGAGCGCTCTGCATGGTTGTCATGAGACGCAATTGAGCACTTCACTACCAATGAATGTAGGAGGATAGCAGGGATGAAGGCCAAACCCCTTATTGAAAAATACTTCACCTATCAGCGCATTGCCGAGGAGCAGGCACGTGCTCGCCTCCGGCAACAAGCAGGACGCATGACACGTCAACAATTCGAGACCAACCAGGTCCTCTTGACGACCTATAAAAAAACGAATACAGGCATGGCGGAACGGGCAACAAAGTATCATCTGGCTGCCAGTGCACAGGCAATGATCGAGGCTTTACGCCCTCATCCACTCTTGCGTGAAGACATGACCCTTTCTGTGCTGACGGACATTGCAGACCATAAACGTGCGTTAGACCCGGATATCCAGACGCCCGTTCTCCGCCTCCCAGACGGCCCCATCTGGATAGAGTTAGAGACGCCTATTAGTACCATCACGGGAGAAATTGCTGGGGTGTTTTTCACCTGTGCAGATCGTGAAGTGGAGCGCCTGCTGACACTGCCACAAACTCCGGCGATGAGGAAAGTGCTAGAAGCATCAGGAAGACCTCCTGGTCAGGAATATAACTGGTCACTCCACTTTATTTACTCAGATGGGACTCCTACATCACATTATCAGTATCACGAAGAAAGTCGCACCTGGTCGATCATTCCTGACGTTGAGCCGTGTCCTACCGACGAATGCAAGATCCACAGGAAAACCAATCATCTGACAGGGAAAGTCTCTAAGCACATCACTCCTTGCCCATTCTGTGCGACCATACTGGCTCAATGGAGATCGTGGTTTGTGACAGCTCTTTTGACCATCCAGGGAGAGTTCGCTGCCACAGAAGAAATCGAATGGCCTGTCAGAAAAGAGCAGACCACGCGGAAGGTGCAGCGACCCCACAGCCATAAATACGATGAAGTTGTCGTCACGCACGACTACTATCTAGTCTCATTTGATGCCAGCGTGCGAAAGCACTACACGCCACATGTGGACCAGACAGATCAGACTGAGCGTGAGGTGACACCGCACGGATCATGGCTAGCGGCGGCTCTAGAAATCGACCAGGAAAGTGTGATCTATGTGAAACATGACTTTGGGAAAACCAGCCGCGAGCTCGACCCAGAACGTAACCCCAGATGGAAACAAAAGCAGATTGTAGAGATAAAGGCACACGCTCGACGTATACCGATCAAGGTCAGCAACTTGCAACATCGGATCACGCGTGTGATTGCCTCTGCATATGAACAGAAACCAACCGATGAATAACCAATAGTTGCAGGCTGCTTTGAAGGACAAAATACTACTCCTTCTCTGCAAAACCAAAGAAAGGATGAAATATATGAAAGAAGAGACACAGCGGAATGTGAGTACTGCTATCCACGGGCTGATGTACGTTGCCGAACAGATTGACCTGGCACTGCTTGGGGAAAAACGGCATCTGGATGCTCAGAAGAGTGAACGTGAAGGACCATTTGCCAGGCGGTTACACCAAATCGCTGAAATTGCAGATGGAGGGCCTATTGAAGATATCGAGCAGGCTCGTACGGATCTGCAATTCTTATGGGAGCAGATCCATCACTTAGGTGGGGGCTTCTACTCTGCACTGTGGGATATCCTCGCCCCGGCCCACGTAGCACTGTCTGAACTGATCACAGAGCAAGAGGCGAAGGTCCTGCTAGGAGAGAATGCGGACTGGCTGCGTCTCGACACAAGGTTAGGACATGTCCATCCTCTCATATTAGGGGATGATGATGCAACATTTCGCACCTATGATAGCACCTTTCTGGGCGCTCCCACCGAATACCACACTGTTCGCTATGCTCGCCACGAGATAGAAGCACGTGCTCGTACGCTCCAAGAACTGTATAGCTCCCGAAAAAAATCAGAATAACGTGCTCGGCACGAAAATACGCTGCTTCCCTGCGAGGAGAAGTGGCGCATTGTGGTAGGGGAAGAGAGCATAGTCTCTCATGCACGTTCTCTCTGCACGTATCACGTTCAACAGAGGCAAAAAAAGCCTCTTTGTTCTTACAGCCAGATGAAACGCTTCTGGAGCGCTTACGGCCCATCTGGCTGTCACAGGAAAGAATCCTTGCCAGAGGCCCTTCTGTTCAGTTACATCTGACGAGCAAAGGCGTGTGCAGTCTTTTCATCCACCGTCAGGCATTGCCAACCTGTGATGAGTAATGTTTGAATCGGTTCCTGCTGGTTCTGCCCTGGAAAATCCTGAAGCAGGTGAACCTGTTTGGCCTTTGCCACCCAGATGCAGTTCTTTTCGTCGATCACATGATATTCAAGGATTTTCCAATGGCTTTGTTGCTTTTCCAACGATGTTTCCAATGTTGGCGCAAGTAACAGGCCATGAAACGCATCAATAACAGTAAAGGTGCCTCGCAGCAATGAGAGCAGTGCCTCATAGTTGGAGCGGGTAAGATCGGTCATCCCTATTTGTATTCGACATAAAGGAACGTGACGATAGTCATCCAGATCAATATCCTCAAGTCGAGGATGAGGAATTTGGTCATCGATCTGATAGTCTTCGACATTGATTGAAAAGATCTCCGGTGCATAAAGTTCACGTATTTGGCGTAAGATACCATCGATATGGCCTGTAAGTGTATTTCTGACGATAGGATACAATGTGCGATATAAGTAGAGGTAAGCCCAGGATATATGGAAAATTCTATCACTAGGATCTCGCTTCTGATAGAATTTTCCATATATCCTGGGCTTACCTCTGGTTGAGACACTTTTGAAAGGCAAAGTGATCAGCGCTCGCCTGCGTATAGAGAGAGAGGGACTGTTGCTATCCACTGTTGTCTTCCTCGTTATCTTCACGAGATAACATCCCTTCCAGGTTTTTTCTTTGGATAAAGAAGAGTATAATTGAAAGATGTATTCTCATGCGCTCACCTATCTATTGAAAGATGTATTCTCATGCGCTCACCTATCTAACGAAGAGATAGTGCGATGCAAGTTGAAGATGCATTGGCATTTATCCTTCTAGTATTTTAGCAAAGTCAAATTGGCTTTCGTATTCTTTTCTGGCAATAATGGGATAAGGGGTGTCGAAAATATGGGAGCTAAAAGGCGTCCTCATCTTAATCCAAGAATAGAAATTGCAGTTTGGGCCGCAGCTGCTGGACGTTGCACTTTTTGTAACAGGCTCGTCACTGAGAACGAGGATACTGGCATTATTGTTCCTATTGGAGAACTGGCTCATAATATAGGATGGGGAGCAGGCTCACCTCGGGGTAACTCTTCCAAAAATGCGGCAGAACGTTCTAGAGCTGACAATCTGTTGCTTCTGTGTCGCAATTGTCATAAACCTGTTGATGATAAGGGAGTTATTGGTTGTTATTCTATCGAAGTACTTCAACGATTTAAGCAAGAACATGAAGCTCGTATTCGTTTCCTCACTGAGATAGGTGCTGACCGCAAGGCACTTGTGATACGGCTTGTTGGCCCCGTGCGTGGAACAAGCCCAGAGCTCACATATGACACGGTGCTAGCCGCTACGACTGCTGCTGGTATCTTTCCCGCTACATTGCCACATGCGTACCGAAATGCCATCGAGATAGACCTTCGTGAGTATGATGAGGGAACGCCTGAGACCTTTCAGGCAAGTATTACAAAGATTAACGAATATATCGCTCGTGTGAACGAAGGTATCAAACGGGATCAGATTTCCAGGCTAGCGGTCTTTGCATTTGCTCGAATCCCACTACTTGTCTATCTAGGTGCGAAACTTGATGACAAAGTTCCCATGTTAATCTTCCAACGACAACGAGTAGATAATGAAAATGCATGGCGCTGGCCTTTCAATCCACCAGAGCCACCGCTATTTACATTTGAAAAGATAAAAGAAGCAGATTCGAGCCGAGTTGCTCTTATACTCAGCATCTCTGGCACTGTGCATCTGGGAGATTTGCCTCATAGTATCGAGGAGACATATACTATATATGAATTGATGCCAGTCCCGCCTGCCGTGAGTGGACCAAGCGTGATTGCCAGCCCCGCAGCGTGGGCAAATTTTGAACAAACAGTTCGTCGTTTTCTCGCTCATGTTGAGAAAGAACACGGAAAAATTGCAGAGATCGCTGTTTTCCCTGCAATCCCCATTTCTTGCGCTATTACCCTTGGCCGAGCACTTATGCCGCATGTCTCCCCATCACTTGTTCTCTTTGAGAGAAATGAACAAAACGAATTTTTCCGTGCATTAGAGGTAAAGAGATGAAGTTCATTGATCATTTCGATGTGTTCCTCCGTGAGGAAGTAAATCTCAATCAGACTCGGATTGATCGTCTAGCACAATCTGTAGGGGCCATCGAGGAAGTTCTTTCTAATCATAGTACATTTAAAAATATATATGTTGACTTAATACCGGCAGGGTCATGGGCTCATGGCTCAGTCATACGCCCAGTGAGAGAAAGTGATGAGTTTGATGCTGACATATTGCTCTATATCAAAGAGTGTAACGGTTGGAAGCCAAGGGACTATCTTGAAAAACTTTGGTCTGTGTTATCCAGCAATGATCGGTATAGGGATAAAGTTGAGCCAATGACACGTTGTATGCGGATTAACTATAACTGTGATTTTCATATAGATATTGTCCCCTACTTTGAGCGTTATGGGATACACTACATAACGAATCGTCGTGAGCCTGACAGATTGGGACGCCTCGAAGAATCAGACCCAGAAACATTCACAGCATGGATACAGGAGCGTCAGCGCCTAACAAACGAAAATTTTATCAAGGTTGTACGATTAGTGAAGTACTTGAGAGACTTCAAGGATACATTCCAATGTAAATCTATTATTCTGATGACACTCCTCGGAAACCAGGTAGACGAGTCAGAGGCAAGATATCATCCGGAATTATACAGTGACATTCCTTCAACACTTGTGACACTGATGAGTAAACTTGCCAACACACTGCCAACGGACATGCCTGATGTCATGGATCCAGCGTGTACGGGGGAAAACTTTACAGAACGGTACAGGGAGAAGTGGAACTATAGTAACTTCCGCAAATGCATTATTAACTATGCTCAACGAATGCTCACCGCATATGAGGAAGAGAACAGAGATATCTCGGTCAAGGAGTGGCGCAGTATTTTCGGGGACAAGTTTAAACCTGATACTCTCGCAAAAAAAGTCCAAAGTTTTCTGCTCAGAGAATCAGCCCCTTCTGAACAATTTATTGAGAAACACCCGTATAACTTTACGATACGCGTTGATCCACGTTTCCGAACACGAATTACTGCTCGTGTAACTGGCCTCGCGACGGATGGAGGTGTCAAATATGCTAGTTTTCGTCAATTTGAACTTCCAAAGCGTGGGAACTTAGTACCAAAGAATAGAAGTTTACAATTTGCAGTGACAACAAATATTCCAAAGCCATATACAGTCTACTGGAAGGTACGTAACAGCGGCGTTGAGGCGGAACGCGCACAAGAATTGCGTGGAGATATTCAAGAAGATGAAGGTTTTAATCGAAAAACGGAAACAAGCGCTTATACTGGACGCCACTATGTTGAATGCTATATTGTGAAAAATGATACTGTTATTGCTTGGGATCGGCAGAATGTAATTGTCCTCAATAAAAGATAGAAGAGGTTAATACAAGACGAGGTAAGCCCAGGATACGTGGAAAATTCTATCAGAAGCGAGATCCTAGTGATAGAATTTTCCACGTATCCTGGGCTTACCTCGTCTTGTATCACACATTGTATCCTATCGTCAGAAATACACTTACAGGGCGAATGATCAGTGTTTCCTCTGCAAAGATGCAAGGTGCGCGACGAAAGCCTCTGTTGTCCTCCCAGCTCTATTGAACAGAATCGTCGAGAGAGTAGGTTGCACAAGAAAACAGGTGCTACTCCAGAAATTGATAGGCTCCTCTGATTTGTGGTATGTTTGAGGAGAGAAACGTATTTCTTGTATAAAATCCGTCAGGGTAAGAAAACGAGACATGGAGGATGCTTGATGCTAACGAGGATGCTGACCCCTGAGTTGCTGGCGCAGATCCAGACAGGTGCTATCATTGTATTGCCCTTGATCGTTTTGGTAGGAATCGTTCTTTTCATGCGTCGCATGCATCGCTTACAACAAGCGATCTTGCATCTCAGTACTGATCATCAGAGTGCTCAGGACCTCATTGAGCAACGTCACACCTCGACGCAGGAGCAGATTCAGCAATTGCGGGTTGCTCAAGCCTCGACCCAGGCAACAGTCACGACAACACAACAAGAAATGCAACGCAGGATTCAGGATCTGACCACCCTCCAACGGGATGCACAAAACCTCATGCGCGACCTCAAATCTCAGCACGGCAGTACCCAGGCGTTCATGGCCGAATGGAAAAAAGACACGATGCAACTCAGCCGTGCACTGCGAACCACCTACCAGCAAGGCATCTGGGGAGAGCACGAGTTGGAACGCGTGGTAGAGTTAGCAGGCATGCAGCGCTATTGCGACTTTGATATCAAGAAGAGACTTCCCAATGGGGGAACACCAGATATGCTTATTTATCTGCATAATAACCGCACGATTGCCATTGATTCCAAAGCTCCCAGTCAGGTCTATCTGGACGCGATGCAGTGCGAAGATGAAACGACACGAGCAAACAAGCTGAAAGACTATGCACGTCGTGTCAGAACCGACATGAATGAGCTTTCCAAGAAGGAGTATTGGAAACAGATTCAGCCGACGCTGGCGCTGGTCATTCTCTTTATCCCGAATGAGGCGATGTTTCGAGCTGCGCTCCAACAGGACATTAACTTACTTGAGCTGGCGCACGAAAAGAAGATCTTGCTGGCCTCCCCGGTGACCTTGATTGCCCTCCTCAAAGCCCTTGCCTATGGCTGGAGTGAAGAAGAGCGTGCGCAACATGTCCAACAGATCGTTGATCGAAGCAAGGAGTTGCACAAAGAACTGGAAACCTGGCAACCCCTGTGGCAGTCACTCCAAAGAGCGATCCAGAGTACCTTCCAGGAATATAATCACGTGGTGCAACACTATGATGCCTCTATCCTGCCTCTTCTCCAGGCGCTCGGCCAGCTCGACAGCACACTTCAGATCACAGATAAAACCTTTGAATTGAAGCCACTGCCCATTATTGGTCCCATTGGAGCCACCACGGTGGAGCAAGAGCAAGAGATCCTGAACGATCAGGAGCGAGCCGAGGTGCCCTCTGCCATGATCGAAGCAGAGAGCACAGATACATCCTGGCAGGACAGGTTTACGCGGCCACTCAAGAAACTGCGAACGCTGCTTCCCGTGCAGATATTCTCGCTCGAAAAAGAGGATGGAGCGTAACATGCCCAGGTAAGGCGTGTCCTGCTCAAAAGGATGTGGGAATAGGGTGCTGCTGCCGCTCGTTGCTCCACAGGAGGCGGGCTTCGACCCTGTGCAGCTCCACGCTCTTCAAAAACTGGGGATGCAACCCCTGCGAGAGAGCAGTGCCACGACCAGGTGGGAAGAAGTGCTTCATCAGGAAGAGGAAACAGCCGTGGGAAATGATTCGCCGACGGAAAATTTTTGCCAAAATCTTTTTGCTCGGCGAATCATTTCCCGATGGAAAAATATGTGAAGAATTTCTTCTGCGCGGCTCCAGCAAAAATGTGCTTTGCCCCTTGCTTGCCATGAGCAGGAAATGGGTAGCCAGTTGGAAAAAAATCTGCTAAAATAAGTTCCGTAAATGTCCGTTTTCAGAAGTTAAATTTTTTCCCAAAAAGATTTAGAAAAATCTCAGCCAAAATCTCGCCGAAATTTAGCGTCACCCTGTTGGCCAGATTCCGGTGCTATTATAAGGAACTGTTTGCCAAAGTAGTTCACAAGGAGGAGTCATGTCGGAAGGCCAGGCGCTCACCAATTTTTCTCCATCCCCAGTGTCATCGGAACCCGATCCCATACTCCAGGATCTTGCTGGACAATTGTTGCCCAGCTCGCGGCGTATTTATCGCCATGATGCCCAAGCGTTTGCGGCCTGGATGCTTGCGCAGGGACTCACTCCTCAATCTCTCGAAAAGTCACATGTCGTGGCATATCGCGCTTATCTTCAGGACCACTATGCCAAAGCCACCGCCAGACGGATGCTCTCAGTGGCCCGGCAACTGTTGGCAGAGCAGGTCGAACGCAAACAAATCGCCAGCAATCCGGCGAGTGGGGTGCGCGGCTTCAAAGGCGAAGATGAGACGCCACACGTCGCACTGAAGGAGGACCAGGCCCAGGCGCTCCTGGATGCCATTGATATTACCACCTTATCTGGCCTGCGTGACTATGTGCTGATCCTCTTTTTACTGCGTACTGGCATCCGTCGCTCGGAGGCGGCAGCGCTGACCTGGGCTGACCTGAAAATGCGCGAGGGCCATCACGTGGCCTTCATTGAACATGGCAAAGGTGATAAGCGGCGTGTGGTGAAAGTGCCTGTTGAAGTCTTCCGGGAACTGGAAGGCTATCGGGAGGCCCTGCGCCAGTACCATCAACAGCGTGCCACGTACCAATTGGAGGAGCTGGCGGACGAGCAGTCCACCCTCGATAAAGACACCTATCAAGCACAGTGGCAGGCCATCATCGATCAGCATACGATGAGCGCGGACGATGCCCTCTTCGTACGCATTCGGCGTGGAGAGCATGCCACCCTGGCAGGCATTAGCGATAGAAGTATCGCTACCATTGTCGAATACTATGCGGAAAAGGCTGGCATTGAAGATCTCTCCCCGCACGGCCTGCGTGCCTCCTTCATCACCCTAACGCTTGAAGCCGGAGCCAGTCTCCATCAGGTGCAGTACGCCGCCGGTCACAGCGATCCACGCACCACCGAGCGCTATCAAAAACGCAAGCTGAACCTGGATAATAACGCTGTGGACAGGCTCCATTTTGTAAAGCGACGCTCATAGCACCATCTTTGCTCTCTCGGTTATGAACAGAGCAGAAGAGGATCGTCTGGAATTCAGGGAGGAAGAGGAAATCATGTTCATTGATGTCGTGATGCAGCGTCTCAATGCCGCAGTTCTCAGGGGAGATGAAGCAGCTCAACATTATCTCAACATGCTGAAACAAGCTGAGCGTTTTAACGTAGACAATATTGCGAATTATATTCACGAGACATTTTTACCTGAGCAAGATGGTCCAATGGACTTTGATGTTCCCAATGAAATTCCGAATATCGCACCGCTGGCAGATAGCATGTGGTTTGAGATGTATGGGGATCTGTGGGAGCGAGATAGTAGAAGTCGCTCTGGCTGTCTTTTGGTAGTCTCCCATGATGTGAAAGAAGATGGAAGAGATGAAAGCATCCCTGAGCAAGCGCGATGGATCGTCATTGCTACCCTCTTTTTCTGGGAAGAGAACCACTTCTTTATAGGGACCGTGTGCCACGGCCTCGCTATTGGCTTTGACGGGAAACCGATCATCGTGCGAGCACTCAAAAGCCCTTTTCTCTCAGAAAAGGAACAGAGAGATTTCCAATATGATGAAGAACTGAACAATCTGAACCCCTGCTTAATGACCGCGCTCTTTGCCATTTGTTTCTGCCACTGCAAAAATATCACGGTAGAAGCTGAAAAGATCTCTCGTCAGGCACGGCGCGCAGCCGAACGAGCAAAAGAGCCTATCCTCACCTTTAAGACGATCAACATTCATCCTGTCAGGAAAGTGATGACCGAAGAGGGACACGTAGAAAGCCAGGGGATCAAGAGAGCCTTGCATATTTGTCGCGCTCACTTTGCCCATTATACGGAAGAGCACCCTCTTTTTGGGAAATATGCTGGAACCTTTTACAAGCCAATGCATGTGCGAGGGAGTCTGAAAAAGGGAATGGTGATCAAAGATTATAACATCCACGAAAAGTAACGATGGGGACAGCGCAAGAGCTGATTGACGCGCCTGTACGGATAGATCTGGCCCCGGTGCTTGTCCTGAAGATGACAATGTTCGTCAACGGTTAGGTTATTTGCGCTCTTCATACCTGCTCTCTTAGGGAAAGCCTTTCAGCTATCGGTCGATGCGTACAAGCACAGTGACAGTCGATAGAGCGCTAATAAAGGTTCACCGCTTTTTGTACAGGGCAACAGAACTTCTGTTGCCCTGTACACTGCCATTAGAGGAGCGCTCCTTTACTTCTATTCAGGGGGAGCAGACGGAGGAGCAAAGACGCTACCCCCCAGAGGTGGTGTAGGAATACCAGATCCTTGAGGTGGCGTTCCTGCCGTCTGCGTGGGCGGAGCAAAGACACTGCCTCCTGGAGGTGGTGTAGGAACATCAGATCCTTGAGGTGGCGTTGTGGGCGGAGCAAAGACACTGCCTCCTGGAGGTGGTATCGATGGGGTAGAAGCACTCGTCGGTTGGTATCCTTTGTTCAGGTTCCCCACCTGAATAGCTTGATAGCCTTCGGTCAATGACGGAGAAACAGAGGTTTCAACACTTTGGACCTTATTCTCTTCGGCCATACTAGTCCTTTCTCAGGGTTTTTTTGCTTCAAAAAACTCAATAAACTCACACTCCTCAGCTCGAATAATACCGCCCGCCGTTCTCTCCACTTCCTCCAGGAATTTCTCATCTTTGCTCATTCGCCACAATTGGCTGATATAGATTTCCTGAGCTTGTGGATAGGACGAAACAAAGCCGGTGTGATCGTAAAATCCGCCAACCACTTTCCCCGACTTGAGGTGAAACACCATCCAATAACTTTTTGGCTGTTGAAAAACGTAATCCCAGCCCGTTGGTGTTGGATGCCGCTGGGTGCGCACCAGCCTCCGCAGCCAGGTAGCTTTGCTCAATAGACTGCCAACATAGCCGAGCAGCGCAGGGATGACGAAGATCGTAACGAAAACCAAAAGGTTATACAGGAGGGTATTCGTGCGGATATCAGCTCGATTGATGAGTGCAATAAGCCAGAAAAAGAGAGCAAGATAGAACATGCTGAATGTCACTAATTCGATCACATAATCAGCATAGTTTTTCTGGTCATTAGGAATGAGCATGCGATAGACTTTTGTGGCGATCACACCAGGAACAACATAAAAGAGGAAAATACTCAGAGTCGTGGTATTCAACAGATCTGCCAAATTGCGCCCCTTTCCACGTGCCTCGATGGCAGAGAAACGACATATGTTCCAATTATCATAGGCAAAGTCATGAGCGAATGCAACTCAAGAGATAAAAGTACTATTCTTAAATGATTCAATACAGTGCCAATCCTAGTTCTTGTGATGTTCACATCTACTTGATTGGTAATGGATCATCTGCGGTTGCGGGATACCGAGGCGTGCGATGGCGCTATTGCTGTCACACATAACCCATCGGGCATACGAGCATCCACTGCTTTGATCCACAGGTAGCTCCAGACAATCACATATGTCACTTTTGCACATAATAGCAAGCTCAACTATGTACATTCTTTGTTCGAGGTGACGACATTCAAGCAGATACAGGTGGACCCAGGTCATCAGCAACATGGTAAGAAGGACAAACAACATCCTGACTCCGGCGAAGGCCATCAATAGAGCAAGCTCGCATTCGCTCAATATGAGCTTGCTTCGAGAGTGACTGAGGTGATCCCCTTCTTTATAATATGTGCATCACGTGGTCATGCCTATCATGGAAGCGGAGCCAGCTCCCCAATGAGGAAACAGGCAACGCTTTCCACGTCGGCCACTCAGTTCAGACAGCGATGAAAAATTGATCTAATTGTTCAAGCTTCTTATAGGATTTCTCCCAGTCTACAACCAACTGGGTAACCACAGTCGCTTCCTGGATGAGCAGTCGTTCCACTTCCGCGACGCTGACTGATCCGACGGTGTTCATCAACGCTTGGCGAAAGGCAGCACGCGTATGGTTATCAATGCCTCGCGCCCCAGCCGTCCTGATACTATAGTGGATATCTGCCTCAAAGCGATGACCGGCTATATCGAAAGAAAGAGGAGAAAAATCCGGTCCAAGATCTATGCGCTCTCCTTTCAGTAGCCTGGCCTGGAGCCAGAGCGCTACCAGATGATTGCGATCCTCGACCTTCTGAGCGTAGGAACAGGCAATCGTCTTCGGAAGCTCTTTTGGTTTAGCCGCACGCCAGGGAATAAGAGCAATAGCTTTTCTGAGTTCATTCCCTTTTTGCCAGATGACGTGGAGATGTTCCACCTCCAACTTCGTCAGTTCTTTACAATCCGTGTGGCGATTGACCCGGCCCCAGGGCTTGCCGCTCAACTTGCCTGTGCCAGGATCAATGATGGGTTCTTCCATCAGTTGATCATAGACCGCATACGTAAATTGTTTATTGCCAATCTGCAAGACGTTGACCGCAATGGTGGCGGTTTTGACAGCGACTTCGCTCGCCGTCAGTTTCTTCCCTTTTTCTGGTTCTACCGTTTGTTTCACAATGTCTCCTTGAGAGGGTATTCAAGACAACGGAGGGAGGATACAGGCAACATCAGAGCCATTTTGTCACCATATAATCGGCACTTGCCACCTGTACCCAAGAAGAGGAGCTAGGCTCCTCGTTGTTTCTTCAGCAATGCCAGCAGCGTCAGCACAAGCTGGGCCAGTAGGGTACGCACCTGCTGCCACCCCTGCGGATGTGGCTTTTCAGCAGGCTGGTTCGTCTGAGCATGCTGAAGCGTCATATCTTGGAGGCTTCGCTTCTGGCGATGGAGTTGAGCGAAATGTTCCCACGGGCAGGTGAGCAGTCCTGTGCAGGTAAAATCGCCCGCAGGATGTTTGGTGAGGAAGTCTTTCCAATGCTTTGTCAGGTACGACTTCGCCGTATCGAGGCTATATCCGGTGTACTGCACCAGATCATCCAGGGTAAAGCGGCGTTGCTCGCGCTCGGCCTTTTGAAAAAATTCGTAGGCTTTTTTCACCAAACGCCAGCGATAGCTCGTGTAGGCTTCATGCATAATTTTCCACGGTCTCCTTCGTATATGTAACTAGGAGCGTGGAAGTGAACACCCTACACGTGGCTTATCGTAACATAACTACCAGGAAATGGTGAGACATTTATACAACATTAACGTATAAATGTTGCAAACAAGGTAGCCAATATGGTAGGATAATGCACAAAGCGTCTCCGTGGCAGCAAGGATCTGACATTTGCTGCCAACAAGAACGGTTTTCCTATGTAGGGGAGTTCACTCTCCACGCATAAACAGAAAAAGGCATCCTCCGCCTGAACGTTATTTCCGAGCCTGGCAGCAAACGAAGAACGTCAGGAATCCAGGGGTGTCTTTTTTGTTCCCTGAAGCATAGTCTTCAGAGAACATTCGTGCTATGTCAATAGAACGAATCTCATGTCAAAAAGTATCGTTCCTGCTTAGCACTCTTCAAATTGATTTGCTATCGTAACTATAAATCACTGAAGTTCAACTTGTCAACTGTTTTTGTACACGCTTCTGGACCAATTGTTCCATATCCTTCACAAGCGCAATAGCAGCACCTATTGAACCTAGACGATAGCACGATTCAACCATCCAGGAACTGCACACCGGACGAAGTGATGCTCTGCAATGATTGTAACATGAAACAGATATTCTTGAGGAGGGGAAGAATACCCCCAATCGTAACGCAGACAGCACTAGTCGCAAAAAACTGTTACGATTGGAAATCTATTTTCCAATCGTAACGAGGTCACATTCCAGAGCGCTCCGCGTTACCATTGTGCTGAACCTCCCACAAGATTCTCTCTGCCACTTTGTCAACGAGCCTCTGACCACAATTGCGTTGTATTTCTTCAAGCAAATAATAGGTTCCCAAGCTCAGGCCAGGCCATCGCTTCTCGATCTGGTCAAGTCGTTTGTCACTCTGCCTCCTCTCTCTTTCATGTGCAGATACAGGTTGCGCTTGTTGTCCACACCGCCGCCGATAGGCTGTTTGTTTGCAGCGCTCACTGCAATAGCGTCGGCGACGATGACCTGGAATGATCTCAAATGAGTCGCTGCATTGGGGGCAGATCCCGGTCATCAAGAGTTTCTCTCGCTTTCGTAACGCACAACACTGTGCACGAGCATTCTTCGTTCTGCATTCAGCTACACTAACTCTACGAGACGCATGATCGAGACAAACGGGAGGGAGGAAGCAAAGTGCACCTCTTGCATCATTTCCTGCTCTTCATAATACCATGCTTGTGCTTGCATTGTGGCAGCATGCCACCTATACTAAAAAGAGCAGGACATTGATGAGAGAGGAGAGGCCAACTAGGAAACCTTTTCTTTCCGGCCTCCCACTCTCACCAGTGCCCTGTGTCCACTTCTAACCGAACAATTGAGACAAGATGGGTTACATGGGTTTGACAGCTTGGTCCGGTGCAACCAGACCAGACGAGCGAATAGAGCATTGTTGCGCTTGCAGCACAAGTGTACAATGTGGGTGTACCCACATTTACAGCATGACGGATATTCTCGCCAGAGAATGAAAAGTTACCCGTTCCTGTCCCATCTCACCCACCATGTGTTGCCGCCTTTCCGACCAGATGTGAGCAGTAGGCTGCTCCTCCTTCCACTTCAGTCAAAGAAACGGCATGAACAGAATAACGAGCTACACCAGAATTTTCCATCAACAGCAGCAAAAACCATGCCGCTAGAATGCCCTGCAAAGAGTCTCACGCAATTTCGCCGTATGATGTTATCCCCCAACGCGGAATCGACTCTCAGCGCCAAATAGAGCCACTTGCGGCCATGACCTCCTTTTTCTCGCCAATTTTCAGGCCGTAAAAGTACTTTCTATCCTCTCCAGGCTGAAAAACAACATTCTTGTCACATGCATAAAAACGTCTTGACGTTTTAACATAGTTACGCTATTATGTAGAAACGTAGTAGCGTTGAGACGCTCGAACGTTTCTATGTTAAAACACAATTATGTTTCAGCGTTTTAGCACTATTATGTATTTGCGTTTCAACGTCTTTAGGTTGTAGCGTTTCAACGTCAAAGTTTTACAGCGTTTTAGCACTATTATGTATTTGCGTTTCAACGTCTTTAAGTCAAAGCATCTTAACATAATAACGTTGAAACGTTGAAACGTCAAAAATGAGAGGAATTTATGACGCAGCGTAAGATCAGCATACTGAACTTCAAAGGTGGGGTGGGCAAGACGAGTTTAGCCATCAACCTTTCCCACGCGCTCGCTCGACAAGGGGCACGTGTTCTACTGGTCGATTGTGATATGCAGGGAAACTCTAGCTCTCTCCTGGATGATGTTGCCGAACCGACCCTGACCCATGTGTTGCGCGGCCAGGCAGAATTAAAGAAAGCCATCCGACAAGCACGCCCCAATCTCTTCGTGTTACCAGCCGACACGAATCTCAACAAAGCCTCAAACTATATCATTAGCGAAGGACGCCCTGCCTACTATATGCTTCGCAAGGCTATCGACAAATTAACTGAGTATGATTTCGTGTTCTACGACCATAGCCCTAACTACAATGCAGTCACCGAGAGTGCTCTCCTCGCAAGCGGAGAGATGTTGATCCCTTGTGAGCTCTCTCCATTTGCCGTTGAGGGCCTGCTGAAGATGTTTGATAAGTTAGAGGAAACGCTTGTTGAGCACAGCCTTGATATGGCAGGCATTGTCCCCTTTAAGTTGAACCGCAGCATCAGTATGCATCTGGCTTACCTGGATGATTTGCGTGAGTCATTTCCCGATAGAGTTCTCCCAGCAGTGCGACAAGATACAGCAGTGAGTAAGGCCCAGTCATTTCACATGAGCGTGCTTGAATATGACGAACAAGAAAAGCAGCACAGCAAGTCAACAGAAGACTTTCAAAAGTTGGCGATGCTCATCACTGGAAAGGCAATAACAGCATGACCGAGCAGCAGACCGAAACAAGTACGCAGCGAAGAGGATTCGTGAGCCCTCTGCAAAAAGCGCAGGCAGGGAAAATTGGCGGCGGTGGAAAGGATCAACCGAATCCAGAACCTAAAGACGTTACAACGTTAGAGCGTCAAGACGTTGATAAATCAGAAGAGGAGGCTGATACCTCGAAAAAGAATAAACGGGAGGAAACCCATTTTCGTCAGACCGTCTGGATGCCCAAGCCTTTAAATCGCCGCCTCAAAATTCATGCAGCAAAAGTTGGCGAGGATGTGAGCGGCATTATTAACAAGCTCGTTGAGGACTACCTCAAACGTGAAGAGGACTAGCAGTAGATCCACAACGTCGATGGTTGTAAGGATTGCTACGGCCTGAACTCTTTCTCCATCCTTTGTCCAGAGGCATAGGTATTGCCATGATGCCACACCCATGCCTCTGGAAGGTAAGAGCCTCAAATGCTACAAGACGACTTTCAGAGATAACTCCCTCTGAACCATCATGCAAAGAAGGTCAGTAGACACAACTACTGACCTTCCTCTATTTTTTCGCCGGGGAGGGATCAAGCACCTCAGCAGCATCAATATATCCTTCACGACCAGCCCAATCCACCAGGTCCACGAGCAATCGCTGCTTCTTCGCCGGATCATCCTCTGGATGGAGGCGAGGGAGGTGATCGTGCAGATGCTTCTGGTGGGCAATGACAAGCAACTTATGGCGGGCGCGGGTCCACGCCACATTGAGCTTGCGCGTTGCATCCGTCGCCATGTTGTGCTTATCCAGGATCGTATCAAAAGTAAATTCCCAGGGCTTCATCTTCGATCCTGGAGCCTCGACCGTATCGAAGATGACCACCGGAAATTCCAGGGACTGCACAGTATTAATCGTCCCCACGTGGACCAGGTGGGCGATCCTTGCCTCACGCAGTTTTCTTTGTGTCAGTTGCACTTGTGAACGATACGGGGCGATGATAGCCACACGGGGAACGAAGGGATCATCGTCCGGCGAGCGCGGAGGCAATGACTCCAGCGCCTGCCGTGCAAGCGCTACGGCCAGTTTGGCATGATATTCATTCTCGCGTGCTCTATTTCTGCTCGGTTTGACACATTCAGCAGGGGTGTTCGTCGTATCAACCAACACGAGTGGCCACTCTGGATGCGGATCGATACCAGGAGCGTTCGAGGTCTCTTCGCGACTGGTCAACATGTTCTGGTAGATATAGTGAGAAATGGGGGCAACGATGGTTGGATGCGTGCGACCTTGCTGAGTCAGCAGCACACAGTTCTTGTCTCCATTGATGGCATCGAAAATGCTGATGCCCAGGTAGGTGAACAGATCCTTGCTGAGCCACTCTTTGGCATGTGGCGCTTTGTCCTCGTGTTCCAATTTGACGATGGGTGCCAATTGCATCGGATCTCCACCACCAACAAGATGTTGGGTAGCGCGAGAGGCCACCAGGAGGACACCAATGATCGAGATCATCGACACCTCATCGACCACAACCACATCAAATTCACGCTCTACTCGTCCACAATCTCTTTCTTGAACGTCTCCTGCTGAGCCTTGAGTTCTTCGATCCGAACAACGATTCGGTCCCGTTGCTCTTTCATCTGTTTGATCTGTTCTCGCTCGTCACTCAACTTTTGATCACCCTGCTGTCTCTTTTCAAGCAGTGATGTCAGATCCTTTTCTAATTGTTTGATACGAGCAACATCTGGATGGTCTCCCTGCGCTTTTATGTTGTAGAAGCGCTGTACATCCTGATCAATACGAGCGATGTCAACGGAAGGATTGATTTGCGCCATCTGGTTGTTCCGAATATGCCTGTCAAGGTCCTCTACTCTTGCGTCAGCCTGCATTGTCGCTGTATGTAGGCGCAAGATCTCACGTTCTGCCGCAGCAAAGTCATAGTTGTTATAGGAAGAGAAGAACCGTTTCACCTTTCCCATCGCTCGGACGATTGCATCTGCATTCACAGCATTCTCCCAGGTCTCTTTGCGTTGCTTGGCGGCTTCGGCCCAGGCGCTCCGAGCTTCCGCCAGATCCTTCGCCTCCTTTTGCAGAGGAACCAGAAGGTCGTTCGCTTCTTTACGCTGCTGGGCTTTTCTTTCAAGGAACTCCTGATCCTTGCGCTCCCGCTCTGCTTGTTCAGCCCGTAGGCGTGTCAATTCCTCATCGATGGGAATAATCTGCTTGCGCAATTCCTCACGTCGCAGCAGCCAGGCTTGCTCTTGCTGAGGAAATTTGCCGTCACACTCCTCTATCTGCTGACCCAGCTCGTGATGATCTTTTTCTAGCTGCTCACGGGCCGCTTTCTGTTTGCCCATGCGTGCCTCGGCCAGCGCATTGACTGTCAACCCACGGTAGGTTCCGGAGCGCAGTGCCACATGGCGCGGATCTCCTGCTCTGACCGCAAGGCCCTGCTCGATCAGCACGCGCAAGTCCGTTCTTTTACTATTCTGCATCGCCTGGATGAGGCGAATGAATGCATTGTCTGTCGCAATATTGGTGTGACTGACCAGGAGCACCGAGAGGCCCTGCCGCAAATAGCGACAGATGAGATCCGAGAGGGTGGCCGTCTTGCCGGTGCCAGGTGGTCCCACAATCAACGTTTGTTCACTGCCGAGGCCCTGTGCAATCGCCTTTTCCTGGTTTGGGTGCGGCACGAACTTGCCGAGCTTCCCTCGGACAGCTTTGCTACCTCTCGTGACCGGAAACAGGCCGAGCGTCTTCGCGCCAAATTCTGCTGCCGTCTCACTGAAATTGTTGAGTGCTAGCAACTGCCGCTTGAGTAGCCAGGTCTTGTCTTCAATAAAGAGCAGCCCGTGAGAGAGTTGCTCCGTCGGCAGCATCGTTTTTGTCACGATCATGAGGATCGTTGCCTCACGGCTGAGCACTCTGGCATCGACTTTCAGCGCACGACCTTGATCGACCACATAGATTTTGGCATTGTCATCGATGTCCCAATAAGTTTTGAGCGTGAACTGATAGGTAAGGCTGCCGCCAGCTTTCGAGAGCAATTGCCCATCGAAGCCACCAAACGTGATTTCCTCGGCGCTTTCTGCATCGGCGATGGCCTCTTGCAGCGCTACCTTCATCTTTTCAATTTCGGCCAGTAGTTCTTTCTGCATAAGGGTATCCTTTCATCTCATCTATAGAGAGCAGATAGGTTCATCAGAGGAGACGGTATCATGCGCCCGATGTTTCGCCGCAGTAAATCCGCTGTACGGACACTGCACTGGCGCTGTACGGACGATGAAAAGTCAATGAAAACACCCGTAACGCAGAGCGCAAAGAGGCATAATGCCTCAATTCGCTGCATTCGGGTGTGAAGAAATAGAATTAGGAATAGTTCTATGAGAGGAAATACAGGAAGGAATGAACAATAGTCGGGTGGATCATCTTAGGTAATTTCGCAACACCACGTCCCTTCGATTATGGCCGAGCGCATGGGACACCTTGAGAACTGCGTCCTTATCATAATCTGAGGGTTTCAAACGTCGATCCGTCGGCGGCAGCTCCCGGCCTGAAAGATGCTTATAGTATGATTGTGCATAGGCGCGGCGATATTGTTGTGCATGAAGACGTGAAGGAATACGAGGAAAGACCAGATCCTCTGGATCGTGCCCTGCACGGAGTGGTAGCACATCACTTTCATGTCCAGGGAGTATGGGGACCTGTCGAGGGCGACCACCCTTTGCGCGGCCTTTTTTGATGGTTATTTCCGGCCCACCAGTCGTTGGTCCATACTCAAGAATGTCTTCAGCCTGGAGGCGTTTGACCTCCGCGTCTCTGAGTCCTGTTGCCTGGAGAAATTTGATGAGGGGTTGCCAGTTGGCCGGTTGAAATTCACGAGAGCGTTTTGTGGGCCTGCGGGAGCGCGTGATGTTTTCTCCCTTACGTTCGGGGATGATCACGCTTTCAGCGAGCTGCCGATTCTTGAAGAAGATGCGGAAAGCAGCACGCTCAGCTTGGAGCGTATAAGGAGACTTGCCTGCAATGAGGCGTTCATTTAAGTACTCTGTCGCCAGCTCGTCGGCACGCTCGTCCAGGATCGACAGACGGCGCACGCCGTGATTAGATCTGGCCCACTGAATAAAGGCCATGACATGCTGCTGGTACGCATTGCGCGTTCCGTGTGAATGAATTTTGCCATCAGAAAAAGCCCAGAGGCGTTCCCCGGCCTCTCGGCGTTCTTTCTTGGCTTCAAAGCGGCTTTCCCCTAGCCCGGCCTTCATGAGCGCATCCAGACGCTCATTGGCCTCATAGATGATCCCTTTGCGGTTGCCCGTGTGCTCTGTCTGCCTTTCTTGCTGTATGCGTATAGGCTGATCTTCTAAAGGACGAAAGGAAGGTTAAATCTTGTACGAAGCATTTACTGTCGCCCAATGTCTCAGCGCTCCGAGACTCATCCATTGCATTTACTGTTTATCCAGCGGTCGTCTACCTCTGCATAACCGTAAATGTATTCTTCCTGGCTACAAGAAGAACAGGCAAGATGCACTCCCAGATCCACAACTCCATTGCCACACGACAAGACTGCGCTACGGTAAACCGCATCACGAATCAGCACTACTGGGACGCTTTCAGCCCTGGCCTCGGACTCTCACCTCGGCCAGGCACGCACAACGTGTACGCACCACTGATACACACACTACCGGGGAGGATAGTTGCTTTTCTCGCTTGTGCCGCCCAGAGCAAGCCGGAGCCTCGATAGGCGCGCAGGGTAGAGAGTACCCGCTCAATGTTTTGATGGTCAGGGGAGCTGCGGCAAGCCACCAACACTCAACCGCATGCCATCAAGGATAAGCTACTTCCTCGTCGTTTGGATGCTGTCCAAAAGACAGATCCAGGTGACCAATGCCTCATTGCTATGACGTGCAACCACTTCGGTCTCAAGACAGTAAGACGGCTGTTGCCCATTCCTCCCTAAAGAGGACACAAGGGTCGTGTGGTTCTTTAGTACATTTATACTATACACGAGACTTTGCGAACTGTCAAGGGCCTCTACGTCGTTGCTGAAAAAATCGTGTGGATGCCATGCCAACCATCGGCAAAGGATGTATCCTCTCTTGAGGAGAGAGGAGCAGTGCTGAAAAATCAGGCTGTACCACGCCCATAGGCCCAAAAACGGCCTGAGAGCCAAAATTTGCGGCCACCCATGCTACCTATCAGCTAATTCGAGAGAGGAGTCTAGAATCGCCTCTCAGCGCGTTGTATTTTACATGCATTATAGAATAAAATGGTAAAATCGTGTATATTATGTCACCATATATCCCTGTGATTTCTTCCTTTGTCCCCATTCTTCCCCCTATATCCCCACGATTTCCCTATTTATCCCCATGAATACTTTTATATCCCTAAGATTTCCCTAAATAGACCCAGGAAGCATTTTATATCCTTATGATATCCCTGTATATCTTCAAGAATTTGCCGATAAATCTTGAGGAATGCTACAATATCTTTATGTATCCTTATGTTTCGAGGAGATCCAGGCCATGAAAACGTACACATTTGGCCGCTGCATTGCGCTGCTTGATGTCGATCCAAAGGTCTTTCGACGCTGGGTAAGAGATGATTTGGGCCTGGGTGAAAAGGACCAGATCAGCAAGGCCGACAGCAGAGTACGCTATCTTACGCGTGAACAGTTAGAGCGACTGGCCGAGCTTCATGAGAAAATACTCCCGGCTGATGATCAGGCCGATGGAGAGGAAGAACACGCTTCACTCTTCTCGGCGGGAGAATACAAATTACTACTCGACCGCCTGGCTGCCGTTGAACAATCTTCGCTCTTGGCGCAAGACACGGTATCCACCTTCACAGGAGACTTGACCTATTTCGAGTCTCGGTTGAGCCACCTGCGAGATCTGTTTGAGGCCCCTGACTCCGGGGCAACAAAAAAGAAGCCTACCAGAAGAGGGAAAAAGACAACCATCAAAACATTACCCCGAACACTGGTTGCGCGGAACGCCTTCGCCACGCTCCATAACGTCAACGAGAAACTAGTATCGAAAGCCAGCATCGACGGAAAAATCGCAACGGTTGGGGGAAAATGGCTCTCTCACGATCACGTCGTCGTAACACGAGCGCTCAACGAGCAGGGGAAGCATGACTTCTATCAGGTCTTCCACCAGCGCACAGACTTCAAGCAATGTGAGCACTGCCCACATGATCTTCCATAGATGGTCGCAATACTCAAGTTCTCTCAACGGTCATGCTCTTCTGCCATATATCGGAGAGTAAAGAAAAAGATGATATACTGGTGTGAGAACGGTTGAAGGGGGATATCGTGCTACGCTTGCGGGTGAAAGAAGAAGCCCAGGCCAGAGGATTCACGATTGCGCGCTTAGAACGAGCAGCCGTTTTAGACATTAAAACGGTTCGGGCTATTTGGCACAATCCGCGACATAATGCTTCTTTCGAGACTTTAGAGAAAGTGGCACGAGCACTAGAGATCCCTGCTATTCAGCTTCTTGAAGACGATCAGCTTCTTGAAGGTGACGCTCTGGAGGAGACATGAAGGCAACGCTTGTCAGAGAAGAAAGCACGTATTTCCTTGTTGTTCCGGCGGAGAAAATTCACACATCATTTTATTCTCCCTCCCATACTGACAATCCATTAGAAGATACGCTCTCTAAAACAGAGAGAAAGCTCCTCCACGGAATCGGGCCGCTCGTCTATGGGCTGTATACTCTGCAACCTCATGAGAGGTTACGTCTTGCTTGGTCTGAAGGGCATGCAACGATTATCTGCACCGATAGAGGGATTTTCTATGCAGGTGATATATTGTCCGACATATCTCTTTATGAGGGTGTTTCCCCCTTCATGCTCATGGTAGACCTGATAGACCCGACACAGCCCACAGCAGAAAAGGCTTGAGAACGGGCAGAGCAAACTATCCTCTCCTTCAAAAAAGGAAAGAGTTATAGAAGACCGCGTTTGTGAGCACGAAGACCTTCTAAATATCCTTCCACAAACTCCTCTATGTATAACGCCCGGAATTGTTCCAAATTATCTGTCAGCCAGGTCGGATCTGAAGCAGCGATGAGGACCTTGACTTCTTGCTCAGCAACAGGCTTGATCGTCCGTCTGATGTGGGGGAGATCCGCAGCCTGTGGAGCTTGTGCCACCAGGGTTCGTGCCCTCTCCCTTGCCAGCTCGTAGACCTTCCACTGCGTCTCATGCCCCATTGGGTACTGAATTTGTGGCTGTTCTTGCTGCTCTACCAGAGTAGGCACAAGGGTAAATTCAAGGCAAAAAATACCTTTCTGATGCTCAGAGCTACACCCCCACAGGTATATCGTCGTCGTTTTCGTGTTGTCCTCCTTACCTAACCCCTTCCAATGCCAGCCCTCCATCTGAGTGATCAGCGTTATTTCCCGCGTGGGCCTGGGTGTCCCTGGATCGCCGCTCCACGTTCTTTTGACCTCAATGGTTTTCGTGCAGCCAGGATAAGCACATCGCTCCTGCGTCTGGATGCGACGGAGCGCCGCCTCCCGTGCTTCCTTGCGTTTTTGAGTAAGTGTGGCCCCCCACGACGCGATTTTCGCTTCATTCTCTGGGCTACGCTCCCGAAAAGCATCTTCCACATCCTCACGCACTGCCAGTCCCGCACCGATAATCGAATCAGCATAGTCCTGCTGCCGTGGGGTCAGTTGCCGTTTTCTACCCATCACCTTATCCTCGTTTTGATCTTGCTGACTTTTTACTGCGTCGAGGCAGTGGCTTGTGTATTGCCTCATTAATGGCATCAAGTGCATCCTCTGAAAGATAGTCTTCTTTGGCCGCAAGTTGGCAATAGAATCTCGCCGCCTGCAACTTGTCCTGCTGCTTATCATCAGCAAAATATCTGGGCAACCAGGCTCGATATTTGCCTATTAGCGCGGCATTCACATTCTGCCATACTGACAGATTTCGGCGCAAAGCACGGTGAAAAGGAATCTGTTCCTGAAAGAGGAACAGTTCAAACGTCTCAAAAGCATCTTTCAGGCGCTCGATCACTTCGTGAAATGAGACAAGTCTCAACACACACGCTTGAAGCGTGAGCGTCCCCAGGATCTTCTCTTCTTCTTCGACCACAATATGCACAAATGGAGTGCTTTGATCGAAATATTCATCATGATTGACCATCTCGACCGCTCTGCCGCCAGAGATAGCTGCAAGTGGACTACTTATGGCATCATCAATGACCTCCTCAAGCTGCCGACGGGCGGCTTCAGAGATCTTCATACCATGAGTCAAGGTCAGTGTACCATCCTCTTGAAAGAGTGATAGCAGGGGAGTATAGTCACGGCTCATAACGGTTTTTATCCTTTCTCTGTGTCGCGCAATTTTTGCATATCTGGGTCGATGAAGACCACACTAGTCGTCGGTAAAAGAGTAATTCATGCCTTACACATCAATGAGACAAGCTCAGACAAGAAAGAGGCCCAGCGCTCCTTTCACCTGCAAGTCCCCTCCCGGATCTCCTCTACAACCTGCCGAAGTGCAGGGGTCAGAGGAAGCTGGTAAATGCCCGTGAGCAGTTGATGCTAATCATGAGCAACACAACAATTGACTATCAGAGAAACTGCGAAAGACAACGGGATGCCCGTGCTCATTCGGCATACATTCTGATCTTACGGAAACGCAATTGGCTCTTGCTCGGCCAGAGATAGCACGATCCTGCGTGCCACATGCGCTGGCACCAGCGGTTCTTCCATCCCCAGCTCAAACAGTTCATTTAAGCGCTGGTAGTACTCTGTAGCTGCCTTTGGCTGATAATAATCAGTATCACGAAGGGGATACCAATCCTTTTGTCCTGGCAATGGGCGCGCCAGTCCATACGAAAAGCTCAACACACGAAAATCTTGAAAACGAACATTCTCCCAGAAGTTCCAGTCAGGGTACAGCCAGTTATACGCCAGTTCCTGATCAACCCCACAAGGGAAAAGCAATGGGAGACCGGCGGTGTCAAGCAAGTAGCGAAGCATGGCGCGAGCTCCATGAAGCTCACGGCCCTGCTCAATCAATGGTTCATCCATTGAGAGGGGCCACACTTCTACGCCCGTCAACGTCAGATCCGGCAACTTCCCCCATTTCACCAGGGGGCGTGGTTCTACCGTCTCTACCTGCACCACGAACACGTCTTCTTTCTTGAAGTCCTGGCACGACGTGAGCAGATCATTCCACTGCTTTATCCGCGCCCGGCACGTATCACATGTTCCATGCTCAAAACGGCCCTGCTCATGATGCTTCTTGGTATACCGTCGTGAGCAGAAGCGACACCCATACTTCTTCCGAATCGTTTCCTCTCGCTTCGCATTGCCAGCAACTTGCCCCTCGGTCAGCGGGCGTGCAATCGCCTTCGTGCGGTCGTAGAGCCAACCGTAGTAGGGAGCGTTTAAGGTCCGATAGGTAGCATCCGGCTGCTCTTCGTCTGGGGGATAAAGTCGCTCACTTGCCAACTGTGTTTTCGTCCCATACCGTTCATCGTGGCTTCGCAAGACGGGAATGCCAGGACAATCCACGCGAACTTTCCCTGTCCAATATTGATCACAGACCGTACAGTGGAGTACTTTTCGTCCACTCGTCGGATGACGCGCTTCCTCAAAGGTATGCTCTTTCCAGGTGACCATCAGGCTGTCATCTCCTTCCAATCTAGTGACGAAACATCTTTCTACATCGCAAACAATGACAACTGCTGGCAGCGGACCGCCTTACGGTTCAACCACAAAACTTCCATGCGCATCTTACCATGCTCAGCCAATGACGGCATCTGCACCTGTTCCCAATGAGCTAACCTCTCATTGTATAAAGGATGAGCATAACCAGAGAGGACCACCGGACCAGGGTGGTGATCCAAAGTATCAAGCAATAGCAGATGTTCCTGGTCTGTCATCTCATTTGGATAGAGATTATAGGTGCGCGTGGACAACACATAGGGCGGATCAGCGTAGACTAAGTAGCTGGGATGGCGATAATAGTCGATCAGTTCTAACGCAGAGCGATTGCGGATCTCGGCATCCTTCAATCGATCTACAATGGCAAGAATACGTTCTGGAAGCTTGCACCATAACTTCGTAGTGCTGCTATTGGATGCGATACCTTTATGTCGCCAGCCACAGGTTGACCCCAGCTTTGTACCATGCGCTTGCCAACAGCGCACCAGAAAGCGCCGGGCATTCTCAACGGGATCATCCGAACCATGATACCGCTCTGGAAGCTCATAGGCTTCGTACTCATCCTCGCTCCAGGGAGTCATCTCTATCATCCAGGCCAGCTCCTCAGCATTGCTACGAATGACCTCAAACAGATTAGTCAAACTTTTATTCGTGTCTCCAAGCACCTCATGTTCCACAGGATCTTTTGAGAAGAAGGCCGCAGCGCTGCCAGCAAATGGCTCCAGATAGCGCGTGTGTTCTGGAAAGTGGCTGACGATCCACTTGGCCCGCTACCATTTTGCACCGGGATATTTAAGAATAGGCTTGATGTCCCCTGCGGACGCCAGCCCTGCCGCAGCAGGCAGTTAAACTGCCTGCTGCGGCAGGGCTGGCGTCACGGCTTTGTCACGGCTTCGCTTTGCACGCTGGCGACAGGCATCAGTAGCATACCGTTTGCGTTGCCCCTTCCCGACAATTGCAGGAACATCTTGACCGCAGCCACAGGCACACAGGTTCTTCTCCATCGCTTCATCTCTCCTCCTGACCCTCGGCAAGCTCTTCGTCAAGTGGTATTTCCTCTTGACCCAGTAGATCCAGAGGAGAAACGATATCATCAAGGTCATGAAAGCGTGTGGTCTGTGGCTCAAACTTGAGCACGACATTCCCGGTCGGCCCATTGCGGTGCTTCGCCACAATGATGTCTGCTATGCCCTTGCGCTCAGTTTCAGGATTATAGACTTCGTCGCGGTAAATAAACATTACGATATCAGCGTTCTGTTCGATACCGCCGGATTCGCGTAAATCAGAGAGTTGGGGTATTTTCAATTGACGTGTCTCTACTGCACGTGAAAGCTGTGCCAGCACCAGTATCGGAATATTTAATTCGCGTGCCAGCAACTTCAGATTGCGACTGATCTCATCGATGACCTGGACACGATTCTCCTGCTTCCGTTTCGTGTCGTCATTGGGCTGCATGAGCTGCATATAATCAACGATGATGAGATCCATACCTTCTTCCTGCACCCAGCGTCGTGCGCGGGATCTCATCTTTATTGGCGAGAGGACCGAGGTGCCATCCACACGAATAGTGGCCTCCGACAGCACACTCATCGCCTTGAAAACTTTCTCCCACTCATCATCCTCAACATTCCCACTATTCAGTCGTTGGAGATTGATCCCTGTCTCAATCGCCATGAGACGCTCCACCAACTGCTCCTGGCTCATCTCTAAAGAGAAGATTCCAACACGTTGCTTGAATTTGAGAGCTGCCTGGTGGGCAATGGAAAGCGCACAACTGGTTTTGCCAATAGCAGGACGAGCTGCAAGCACGATCAGGTCAGATTTGCGGAAACCACATGTCAAACGGTCGAGATCCCTAAAGCCTGTGGGCACACCTACAATCTGACCGCGCTGAGATGCGAGCTGCTCAAGCTTCACCATATACGCAGAAATCAGCTCTGAAAGGCTCGCATCCTCGCTCAAGGTATTCGCTCGCTGGCTGATCTCAAAAATCAATTGTTCCGCACGCTCCACAACGGAGCCTGCATCATCCTCGGCCTCATAGGCCAAAGCCGCAATCTCCCCTGATGCTCTGATGAGACGGCGCAAGATAGCCGTCCGTTCCACAATGCGGCCATAATACACAACGTTGCCGGATGTCGGTACATGGTTAATGAGGGACGTAATATAGCTCTCGCCACCGACTTGCTCCAGTTTGTGGCGCTGGGACAGAACATCGCAGATCGTGATGAAGTCAGCTTTCTCACGGCGATTGTAAAGATGCAAGATAGCCTCGTAAATGCTTTGATGCACATCACGATAAAAATCCTCAGTACGCAGGAAGTCAGCGACTTGGCTAATCGCTTCAGGGTCAATGATCAGACTGCCGAGGACCCCCTTCTCAGCATCAACACTCTGAGGAAGCGTTCTCTCTGTTTCGGTACTCACTGCTGGCCTCTTTTCTGAAGGAATGCTTGCAGAGGATGAGGCTTCGCCTGCCCCTCTGGCGCAAATAATTCACCGCCACATTGCAGACGTACGCTTCGCTCTTGCCATTCATGCGCGGAGTAAAAAGCCACCTGGTTCACTTTCTGCGTAACCGTGTTGTCCACGATCACAGCATAGGTCCCATCGGGAAGTGAAACTAAACCAGTACGGAAGGAACGCACCCGCCGGTCATCAGCAATCTGTGAGTGGAGCCGCTGCGCAGCCTCGCACGTCATGCCACTAGCCTTGAGCGGAATCCTGGGAGATACTGCTGTCAGCAGGTTTGGGCGCAGCGGTGCAAGCGTAGATGGAGTGCGATGCGCTGGAGCCTCTCGTTGGACAGGCGACGACGATGGCACTGGAGGAGCTGCTGGCTGACGCACCGCATCCAACAATTGGGGATAGGTCAGCTTGCCATAACGCTCTACGAGCGCGGCCACTTCCTCTGGGACACCATTCTGGTGATAGTCTCTGCAACGTTGGATGAAGACAGCCGGTGGCTTGCGGATCGTGCCATCGTGCCGGTGGGCCAACGTGAAGATGAGAGCGGCCACCACCGCGTGGGCGTCGTGATCTACCTCGCGGAACCATTTACTGTAGATTCCACGCCTCCCAGGACCTTCGCCGAGCGCTCTACAGCAGAAAAGCGCGACCATGTCAACGTTCAACGTTATAGAATCTATTATAGTAATAACGTTAACGTTAGCACCGAGGTCAGACGACATAGAATCTACCTTTTGAGCAGGAATATCCCCTTTGACAGGGGTAGATTCCTCTTGATCGCCTTGTTTTGTGGCAGAAGAATCTACCTTGTCGGCAGAAAGTCTATCCGAGGGTGCAGGATGAGTTGGCGAGGAATCTACCGCTGTTGCCACGAATCTACCATTTCTTGTAGCCACTACAAGAGAGGAATCTACCTCGGCGACAGAAAGTCTATCCGGTTCGACTCCAGAGAATGCCTTGTGTTGGATCTTGGTTAGATTTTTTTGCACACGCTTCAACTTCTCCAGGATCGATGCCAGTTGTGGCGCGTAAGGTAGATTCTCTGGAGCCTGGCCGAGCAGATCCGCAACGTCGCCAATCGCTTCAGAGAGATCAGACTCAACAAGCGTTGTCGCGTTGCTCTGTCTGGCTGGTGCAGATGGTGCACCGTACAGGCAAAGGAAGCGACGCTTGACGCGCTCCGCGTGCTTGAGCCGCTTGTCCGTTTTGCCGTTGCGTTTCGGGTGACGATATTTCTCAATCAGCATATCCAGGGAATCTACCCTGGGTGGTTGATACCGGCAGAGTGGGAAGTGCAGCTCGACCATCCCTTCACTACGCCTTTTGACGAGTAGTCCGAGCGCGCAAAAAAGCACAACATATTTGTGGGTAGATTCGTAGCTCCACCCAATCGCCTGACTGAGTTGCTTAATGCTTTGTACTCTGATCACGGCGACGGAGGCCAGTGGCAGGTCTTGCTCCATCTCCAGGGCGAGTTGTTTGACGTGGGCCAGGCGCAACAGGAGCGCGAGAAAATTGACGCCACTGGTAGGCGCGGGAAAGAGCTGGTCGATGACCTTGAGGGTATAAGAATCTACCCGCTCCCGCGAGACCCCGACTGGATCATCTGGTAGTGTGCTGAGCGCGGTGTCCCCCGACATCGGCTCTAATACCTGCGTAGACATATTCCGCAAACCTGCTTTCTACAACAAAACTGAGAGAGAGGTTTGCGTCCACTGGGTTCGCCTGTTTGGGACAAAGGTATAATAAACCTAGATCACCCTTGCAAGTTGCAGTGATTTATGGTATAAAATCAACGAGCAGAAAATTGTTATTTGCGTTTTAAGCAAAACACAACCCTTGCTCTACAGGCAAATATCTGTAGACGCAAACCGTTCGTCCGTTGCCAGCGTTAAGTTCGTTGCTCTTTCCAGGTTTGGCGACCGCTTGGGAGCTTCGATCTTGAACTGGCTATTTTTTTGTCTTCTTTCGAGTGTGTGTTACGTCATGGATAATTTCCTCATGGACTAATTGTCCACGATCTCCGCCAAGTTGTCAAGAACATGTGTACTCTCATCTGGAGAGAATAGTACTGACAACCGCATTTCAGTAACCCCTTCCTTTCGACCTACCTATAAGTAAAACGTCTGATAGAGGTCAATCGTTCACGATTTAACGGTGTCTGGCAACAACTCATGTCTGATCTTCGGACTGGTGAAAGAGTTGGGGCTGTTCACCTTGCTCTTTTGCTTTCACTGTCCGTTTCTTTGCTGTCCTGCGCCGCTCCTCGACCATTTTGCGGATCGATGCC
>WNGK01006651.1_pt1 | contig 31692 bp, 23 predicted proteins | sample 5400601 | NCBI WGS metagenome assembly WNGK01 (sample SAMN13153376, study PRJNA577476) | soil metagenome | isolation source: 60 cm soil or saprolite under Garry oak tree replicate 1 | place: USA:California | collected 2016-06-15 | reverse complement strand
AAGGATGTGAAGCTGGATTTTATTGTGCTCTGTTCATCACTCACTTCAATTCTGGGCGATTTTGGGCAGGTCGACTACTGCGCAGCGAATGTCTTTCTTGACGCGTTCGCCCACTGCCAAACCTCTAAAAATCACCCGTTCATACTCTCTATTAACTGGGATACGTGGCAAGAGGTGGGAATGGCTGTAAAGGCAGTAGAGGCAGCGGCACGACTTGAACTCCAGAAGATGCCCCGCGCCTCTCAATACGAAGAAGTAGCGCACCCTCTTTTAGAGAAACGTGTAGCGGAGGAAGCGGAGCAGGCCGTATATGCAGCGGCATTGAGTGTAAAGAAAGACTGGGTTTTGGACGAGCATAGGATGATGGGCCAGGCTCTACTTCCTGGAACGGCCTATCTAGAAATGGCTAGAGCTGCTTTTGAGAACTACGCGGGGAGCGGTACGTTTGAAATACGAGAGGCATACTTTATAGCGCCATTGATAGTAAGAGAGGATGAGGAGAAAGAAGTCCGTACCATCATTACAAAAGACGAAGCCTTCCTTGCATTAGCGACAAGCGCGGGCATTGCTTCTCAACTGCCACAAGGAGGCATAGCCGAACGTGAGCAGTTGCATAAGAACGCCGAGACGTCGCGTAATGCATTGCAAGGCGGATTTAACTTTGCTATCGTCAGCCGGGCGGAGCCGGGCGAGGATGGAAAGTCAAATTGGCAGGAACACGCCAGAGGGAAAATAGTCCATCTTGACATGGAACCGGCAAAACACTATGAGATAAAACAGCTTGAAGAAGATTGTAATCAAGAGACGTTGACCATCCCCGAAGCAGAGCAAGGGAGCACTGAACGCTTTAAGGATACCGGACCTCTGGTGTTTGGTCCCAGGTGGAAACATTTGTTGAAGCGGGTGACCATCGGGACAAATCAGGCGCTCGCGGTCCTGGAATTGCCCGAAAGCTTTGCGACCGATTTAGAAAGCTTCAAGCTACATCCAGCTTTATTAGATGTGGCCACCAGTTTCATCGTTCTAGACAAAGAAGGCGTTTACTTACCCTTCTCATATAAAGGAGTAAAGGTAAACGGGCCTGTGCCAGAGAAGGTCTATAGTTACATCAGGTGGGATGAAAATAACTCGACCTTGCACTTGAACATAACCATCATGGATGAGCAGGGAACAGCACTGGTCGAGGTTCAGGACTACACCCTGAGAAGGGCAGATGATACGCTATTTTCAGCAGAAACCAGTCCCGCTGTTGCCGTGACCAGAGAGGGCAGATCACAAGAGCCTGCTGTGGTCAGCTCCTTCATCCCAAAGAACCAGAACTTTTGTTTGGAGATATCCTCGCCCGGCAATTTAGATAGCTTGAAGTTGCGGGCTACTGCTCGCAGGCAGCCAGGTCCTGGAGAGGTCGAGATTGAGGTCTTTTTGACAGGACTCAACTTTAAAGATGTCTTGTTAGCCCTGACCGCTTCTCCCGATCTACCCGCTCATTCGACACAGTTCGGCAGCGAGTGTGTCGGCAAGATTACGGCGCTGGGAGAAGGAGTTGAGGGCCTTCAAATCGGCGACGAGGTCATTGCTGTTACTCCTGGCTGCTTCAGCGCTTTTGTAACAACTTCCGCAACTTTGGTGGCGCCCAAGCCGGTTCATCTCAGTTTCGAAGAGGCTGCCACGATTCCTATAGCATTCATGACTGCTCATTACGCCTTGCACCATATGGCTAAGCTTGGTAAGGGTGAGCGTGTTTTAATCCATGCAGCTACTGGTGGGGTAGGTCTGGCTGCTGTAAAGCTGGCCCAGAACATAGGTGCGGAAATCTTTGCCACGGCCGGTAACGCGGAGAAACGGGCATTTCTGCGTTCTCTGGCAATTGAACATGTCATGGATTCGCGATCTCTGGATTTTTCCGATGAAGTGATGAGACGTACGGATGGCAAGGGCGTAGACGTTGTTTTAAACTCGCTGGCAGGGGAGTTCCAGGCTAAAAGCCTTGCAACGCTAGGTCTTTTTGGGCGCTTCGTGGAAATTGGCAAACGTGATATCCTTCAAAACAGCAAATTGGACCTTCGGCCCTTTGAGAAAGGATTATCTTTCTTTGCTATCAACCTGAGTCCGGAGCTCCCCAGCTTCAGGTCCCTATTGCTCGAAGTGACCCGGTACTTCAAAGATGGCGTCCTCACCCCCTTGCCTTACCACGTGTTCCCCGTCACAGAGGTTGCGCGCGCCTTTAATTACATGGCGCAGGCGAAGCACATCGGCAAAGTCGTGGTGTCTATGCGAGACCCAGAACTACCGATAGCTGCTGCCGAGACGCCAGCAGTGCATCCAGCTGCTGCATACTCTATCAGCCGCGGAGCCGGGGATCCAGGCTTTCACAAAATGCGGGTTGCGGCTACAAACATATTGCAACCGCAAGTCGAGAGCGGGATTTTATCCAAAGATGGCGTGGAGGCTTTTAGCCGCCTTCTGTGCAGTTCATTCCCTCAAGTGGTTGTATCGACGCGAGATTTGCGGGCCCGGATTGAGGAGCACAAGGCGTTAAGAACAACACGTGTCCTGGAAGAACTAGAGAAGCCTGGTGTATCCATGCCAAAGCACCCACGACCCCTACTGGGGAACGATTACGCGGCACCACGCAATGAGGATGAGCGGGTTCTTGCCAACATCTTGCAAGAAGTGCTTGGCGTTGAACAAGTAGGCATCCACGATAACTTCTTTGACCTGGGCGGTGCTTCCTTACAGAGCCTTCAGGTCATGGCTAAAGCCAACGAGGCAGGTATTCAACTGACCCCCGAGTTACTTTTTGAGTACCAGACAATCGCCGAGTTGGTCGCGATGTATGATACACTCGGGCTATCTCAATCGAAAATGCAATGAGGAGGCAGAATTTTATGGTGCGCAGGTGCAATACGAGCATTGAAAGTCTCGGAGTCTATCTTCCTCCGAAAGTTGTCTCTACCGAAGATGTTTTGCGGGGCTGCAAGCATAAGATTCTCTTTCCACTAGAACGGTTGACCGGGATACAATCCAGGCGTATGGCTGGAGAAACGGAATTCGCTATTGACCTGGCCAGGAAAGCCATTGAAGACTGCCTGGCCAATTCCAAATACAACCCGGAGCATGTTGACCTGCTTATTTGCTGCAACATCTCCAGATATGATGGTCCAAATTTTCGAGTCTCATTTGAACCGAGCACATCTATCAAACTTAAGAAGCACTTCGGCTTTAACAATGCGATGGTTTTCGACATCACCAATGCATGTGCTGGCATGTGGACCGGTGTTATGATCGTTAACGCCTTTCTCAGCCTGGAAATAATTCAGTGTGGGATGGTGGTTAGTGGTGAGTATATTACACATCTCACCCGGTCCGCACAAAACGAGATTGAAGGGTTTATGGATCCCCGACTGGCGTGTTTAACCCTGGGTGATGCAGGGGCGGCAATAATCTTAGAGAGAGCGCCTAACCAGATGGTCGGTTTTCATGAAATACGTATGCATACACAGGGGCGCTATTCTCCATACTGCATTGCCAAAGTGACGGATAAGGAGCACGGTGGGGCCGTCATGTTGACAGACGCGATCAAGCTGACCGGGGTCACGCTCCAGCAAGCCATTATGCACACAGCTTACATGCAAAAGCTAAGTGAATGGTCATTTGATTCGTTCCAGCATCTGATCATGCACCAGACATCCAGAATGACCATCGAGAATGCGAAGCAGGAGATCAATAAATTTTACCATAAGAACGTCTGTCACGAAGGAAACGTCGTCAATAATCTCGCTGAACGTGGAAATACCGCGAGCACCAGCTATTTTGTCGCTTTAAAAGATTTCATCCTTAAGGACAGAATTAAGTCCGGCGATAACTTGCTTTTCAGCATAACTGGTTCAGGCCTTACTGTTGGTACGGCCTTCTATACCTTAGATGATTTGCCAGACCGTCTACGCCATACGGAAGTGACGAAGGAAAGACCGCAGAAGATGGCAAGCGAAGGGAGAAAGAGCGCTGTTCCCCTTCTTCCCACAGTTAAGATCCGCATAGAAAGCGTGGGTATCATGGCTCGCGTTGGGGCGAGAGCGGGGAAGAGCGGGGAGGAGGCCCTTGTGGCCGCCCATCTTGGAGGAGATTCGGTAGGAATGGTGAAGGTCGCAGCTGAGAACTGCCTCGCAAAGTCGTCATACAGCCAGAGCGATATCGATCTGCTCATCTATGCAGGAGTGTACCGGGACGATTTTATTTGCGAACCGGCCATCGCCTCACTGGTCGCAGGCAGCCTGAAGATGAACGATGCCCCTGAGTCACAAGAGGACAAGAAAACGCTCGCCTTCGACACCTTCAACGGTGCTATTGGTTTTCTCAATGCCTGTTATGTTGCGACGAGAATGATTGCAGCGGGAAAAGCCAAAAAGGCCATGGTTGTTGCTTCAGAAATTGAGAACAACGCAAAGACTCGCCCCACAGAACTGCTCGGTATCATGGAGACAGGTTCAGCCGTGATTTTAGATGAAAGTAGTGACGGTAAGACAGGCTTTGGCAACTTTGTCTTTAAGTATTTTCCCGACTATATCGAAGCACTCACAAGCTATACAAAACAACAAGACGGAAAAACATGGATACATTGCGAAAGAGATGCTAACCTTGAGACCTACTACCTGCAATGTATCCGCGATGCAGTTCATGAATTACTCAGCATCGAGCAGATGGACATTTCTCAGATCAACGTGATATTTCCGCCGCAGATCTCTTCGCAATTCATTGCCAACTTGAGTGACGAAATGAATCTCAGCAGAGACAAGTTTGTGGATATAGCACATGCAGGACATGATCTTTATACTTCATCGTTGGCCTACGCATTACAGTATGTTCGTGAGCAACATTTGGTGAGAGGTGGAGATATTGGACTCATTATCAATGTTGGTTCAGGTATACAGGTGGGTTGCGCTATCTACTACTTCTAAAGAGGATAGCATTCGATCAAGGTATCAAGCCAGTAGCTGAAAGGAAAGGCAGCCATGTCTACTTCGCCTCAGAATGGTACCATTGTCATCACAGGCTGCTCCAGTGGTTTTGGGCGGATAACCGCATTGCACCTCGCGAAGATCGGTTGGCACGTCTTCGCCACAGTGCGCAAAGATGCAGATCAGGCCAGTCTCCTGTCAGAGGCCACGACACGAGGTTGCAGGGACAAGCTGACTGCGTTGCTCTGCGACATCACCAGGGCTGAGCAGGTAGCAGCGTTGGAGCAAGCGGTAAGCACAGTCACCCCCCGGCTAGATGCCCTGCTCAACAACGCCGGCACCGGCTATGCTGCCCCATTGGAACTCCTCCCTTTGGATGATCTGCGGGCGCAATTGGAAATAAATGTCATTGCCCATCTGGCTGTCACACAAGCACTGCTCCCTCTATTGAAGCCAGCCAGGGGAGTGATCATCAACGTCAGCAGCGTGCATGGTCGTCTCCCAGTCCCCATTACCGGTGCCTATTCTGCCAGTAAGTTTGCCCTGGAGGCGCTCAGCGACGTCTTGCGCATCGAGCTAGCTCCATTTGGAGTTCGCGTTGTGGTGATCGAGCCAGGCGCCAGCGGCACGAATATCTGGGAAACGAGTATACAGAGGGCACGGGCAAGACTGGAACAGCATCTAGACGGACCCTATGGCCGACTTCTCAACACGTGCGAAGCAATCGTCAGGAGTTCAGTAGCGGGGGGGTTTCCACCACAACTGTTTGCGGATACCGTCCTGAAAATTCTTACCAGTCGCCATCCACGCGCCCGGTACGTTGTTCCTGGCAGCGCCAGGAGGGAGATCATCCTGCATCAACTGCTACCCGACAGGGTTTGGGATTGGCTGCTCCGACGTGTATTCAAGTGGTGATGGGATGATACGGCAACTTAAGGATGGTAAGCTCTCAGAAACTCGAAACATGAATCGTTCGCTGGCGTGGTCCATCCAGTTCAACCAGGATGACACGCTGCCAGATGCCCAGGAGCAGCTGGCCGTCCTGGTACGGAATGGCCAGAGATGGACCAAGAATGGATGAGAGGATGTGATCAGGTGTATGAGAGGGATCATGAGGGTGGCGATAGGATATGTGTGGTAGCATACGGCGGAGCGCATTTAAAAAATCGAGGTCAGTTCCCGGGTCCAAATCGGCTGTGGTGAGAGCGCAGGTGGTATGGGCAACAAAGACGACACAAATGCCGCTTTGCGCTTTCACCTCCTGCAACAGGTTCTCTACGATCTCAGTTATATCTATCACTTCATCTTTTTTCTTTGTGGTGATGGTGATCGTTTTCATCTGGTATCACTTTTCGTTATGCTGATTTTTGCCTATCAAGCGTGCGCTTCAGCAGGCCTACGAGGGCAATTGTGCCAAACCAGAGTGCAGTTAGTACCCATGCTCGTTTTTCGCTCATGATGCTCAACCCTTCATTAAATTACAGACGACAGTATGCTTTGGATCCACTTCACCAACAGTTACGTTGTACGTTGAGAAAAGTTGTATCTTATCCTGGAGGTACCTGGTCTGGTACAGGATAGACTATCACACTACTGAAAGAGGCTTCGACTTCGCTTGATGTCTCGCTGTTATGTACGAAAAGAGCGATCTGGCCATTGGTGTAATCACTATCGGTTATTGAATTGACTATGGTACCGTTGACCATGAGAACAAGTTCGGGTCCTTTCATCATTACCGTGATGGTATTTTGCTGGCCTGCTGGTTTGAGTGCAGCGGCACTGGTGGGGCTTACGAGGAATTGTACCTGCGGTGACTTAGTGGCGTCTAGAAATTCTTTGCTGATAGCGTACGTATTATTTCCATAAATGTCAATACGGTAGTCATGATCGAGATTACTATCCCCTCGCAGGTAGAGCCCTACACTATCATCTTTGTTGGCTTGTAGAATCGTGAAGGTTACGCTGACCATGAAATCTTCGAAACTAGTATTGGATGGCAAGCTCTCTGTAAGAACGGAATGATTGCTATCGGCCAGGGTCAAGGTATTGTTATCAATAACACGGGTGTAACCAGAAGCGCTTCCGAGGTACCAACCTTTGCTTTTATTGGTAAAATCGTCGGAAAACAGTGGTTGTGGCGTTGACAGTACTGTTGGCGTTGGCGTTGGTGTTGCCTTTCTCGCAGTTGGTGAGACAGCGCTATTGCCATTACTGCTTGTCTTACTACTTTTTCCCTGAACATAAAAAAAGATAGTGCCGCTGATCACCATTATCAGTAAGAATACCACTGCACCGATTAACCTAACTTTGTGGTTGTTCACGTTTGTCATACATTAATATTACTCGTTCCACTTGCCTGTCGTGCCTGCAGAAAACGTAGATTGACCTGTTTAGCCAGGTAATTTAACTGGTGCGGGATAGACTGCAATGTTATTGAAGACAGCATTTACTCCGCTAGAAGTCCGGCCATTTTTAGCAAAGAGAGCGATCTGGCCGCTCGTATAGGTGCTATCGGTGTCGGATTAACCATCAAAAAGTTCTCCTGGTATCACATGGGTTAGGGATAATGGCAAGCAATCCCTGGGTAATCATTTGACTGTAGAGATCAATAACCTGTTGTACGCTGAGACGTCCATTGGGTCGGAACCATGTGGCCACTTCAGTACACATAGCAATGATAGCGTATGACGATACCTTTACATCGCTCTGGCGAAAGACACCGCGCTCCATTCCATCGCGCAGGAGTTCTTGCAGGAGAAACTCGTAGCGATCTCGCAGAGAAAGGATATACCTGCGATGGTCCCCTTCAAGGGCCCGAATTTCGGTGTCAATGATAAAGAACTCTGCTTTATAGCTTGTATGCAGGCGGACATGATTGGCTATCGCGTCATAGAGTCGTTTTTGCGGATCGCTCTGTTCTCGTACGATACGCTCAAGATTGGCATTGAGCTGCTGCATGTGTGTTTCCATGATTTCAACCAGCAAGGCTTCTTTGTTGGCATAGTGATAGTAGATACTTGCCGCTTGTATTCCGGCCATGCGTGCAATATTACGCAATGGTGCTGCATGGTAGCCGTACTCGGCAAATAGTTGCACTGCGGCAGCCCGGACGTTTTCTCGTACTGAGCGCCCTTCGGGTTGAGGCTTTGTTTCCACTTTTTTCTGCGTCATACTGCTATTCTAGCAGAAATATAGGTGCATGGATACCTTTGAGACGAGGAACCATACTATTGGGCAGTGTGGGTTTTACGCTGCTGTTCAGCTTTTACAACCGTTGTACCGATAGCCCGCCCAACGATGATGGGCGTCTCTAGCACATCGGCCGCCGATTCGCTGATATCGCGCCGGGCCGCAATAACTTTTCGGGCTTCAAACTCCATACGGCGCGAGGTATGTCCAATCCGGGTGATGCGCCCTGTCACCTCGATAAAATCTCCGGCAAAGATCGGTGCAAGAAACTCAATACTTTCATAGCCTACCAGCAAACCTTCATCACCATCGCAAAGAATAGCGAGCTCGGTTGCCACATCACCAAAAAGTGAGAGCATGTGCGCTCCATTGACTAATTGGCCGCCGTAGTGTGCGTCACTTGCGCTCTTCAGAAAAGGTATGGAAATCGCTTCTCCTACCTGTCAGGTTTAGGTTTTATTCCTTTCAAGTTACCATGATGTTTCCGATATGTATTTGTGAGAGGAATACCCATCCCCTCAGCAAATTCTATCAACTCATATTCATCCTCGTAACGAGTCTCATGTGTTGAGGGAAACTCTTCTATGATGCGTTTACCACAACCCTCATGGTCACGCCGACGGTCCTTTAACTGTTCTGTCGAACCAATGTAATATCCTTCTTCACCATCTACAGCAAAGTATACTTTAGCTTCTCTCTTGTGTCTAGTCATTGCCTTTTTCCTTTCTGTTCTGTGAGGATGGCTCATCCCCAAAGAGGCGGCAGAGTGCTCTGCCCCGTTCTGTCACACGCCGACTTAAATTCATCTCTACTTCGTCAATCATTTCCTCTTCGGTGGGGGATGCTCCTATGCACTTGCTGCCAGTGCCAGCCGTTGTGCTTCTGAGAAGCTCTTGCCTTGCTCACGATAGGTACGTATCTGTGCCCGGTAGGTACGCAACGCCTCCCTATGGGGGAAGTCCGCACGATCTAAGCTGCAAGGAGGCCAGAACGGGGAGTCCAGCAACAGCGACAGGAACGGCAACAGGAAACACAGATGCGCTATCCCGACAAGAGCCAGCGTCCGCTCCGTTTCCGCCAGCCGTGTCAGGTCGCCAAGCACCCATCCCACAATCCAGGCGGGAAGATGCAGGCCCAGTTCTTGCCACGCTCGCTCATCCCACAGCTCGCGCGAGAGGGTGTTAAACGTCCAATTCACGATCTGGGGAACGCTCCACTCCGCTTCAAGCTCGCCATCAAGGTAGCCCAACTCGTAGCCCTCCTCAAACCTCTGGTCTGTGAGGATGGCGGCTGGCAAATGGATGGGAACCAGGAGCGAGCACTCTTCACCGCTAGAAAGATGGGCTTGCAGAAGAGTTATCTGCATAGGATCAACTGGGCCAATCGCATACGAGGATGTGGGAGAAATCGAAAGAGAGGCGGCACAGTGGGCGGTCTGGCTACAGGGTACTGATTCTAAAGGGACAATGGTACTAACGCTAGCAGTTTCTGCATAGTTCAACATGCTTCAAGCTCCTTTCACGCTTGACGCTAGACATCCCTGACCCCATACTAGAGGGGATGAGTGTCTAGGGTTCTTAACTGGACTAGACGCTTATACCGCTGGCCGTATGATAGCAACATAGGCCAGCGTCTTGCTCAAGACGCATTGCTCAAAAATACTATTGTCTAATTGTCTAATTGTCTAATTGTCAAGCATATTGTAACTCACAGACAGGAAGATGTCAATAGTCCAATAGCCTAATGGAAGAAATGTTTAATTGTCCTAATGTGCTACACTACAGTAGCTGGTCTTGTTCAGCGCAAAACCAGCGCTCCATCACACACAAAGGAATGTTTACTATGGGAAGAACCGCAAAACCACCAAAGGGATTCTATACAGCGGGACAAGCTGTGAAAAAACTGCACATGTCCAGATCAAGCCTTTACAACTTGGTCGAGAGAGGCCAGATCAAGAAGATAACACCACCTGGCAAAACAGATGGCTTCTATTCAAAAGAGGATATAGACCGATTAGCGATAGCGCAAGAAGCTTTCATACTACAGTACGCGAGCGATACATCCACCTTTGCAGTAGCACAAGAAGAAGATATCGAAGGCATCGCCGACCTGAACGCCGAACTATTCGGCGGCACTACGGCATCACGATATGACCTAAGAATGGCACAATATCGCAGCAATCCCGAAATTTTCCATGTACTGAAGCAGGATGATATAGTCGTGGGATATATAGGAATTTTTCCCCTGAAACAAGAGGCTATCAACAAGATCACAAATGGAATGTCAGAATCAAGGTTTAGAATCGAAGTCCTTGCCCCCGAATACATCACCCGATTCAAACCAGGAGAAGCCGACAATGTCTTTGTGATAATCGGAGTAAGACAGGGTGTCAAGAAAAGTAAGCTCTATGGAGCTAGAGTTATAGAGGGAACAATCCATTTCCTAGAAAGGCTCGCTCAAAGAAGGGTTTTTATCAAGAAGGCATACGGCACAAGCAGAACAGAACTGGGCATCAGGCTTTCAAAGGGTCTAGGATTTAGGCAGACAACGCCCGCACATGAAGAAGACGAGGGTCTACTACGGTTCGAGCTTGATCTTGAAACAAGCAACCATCCCTTGCTTAGGGAATACCAGAGCCTTGCTAAGCAAGCAAGCGCTAACAGTAGAAAAAAGCAAAGAAGTGTTTCACCCAAGTCCGAACTTGAGAAATAGGTTGCATCGCAACTGCTGAGGAGTGGATACACAGTCAGTATGCACGAAAGCGAGGAGAAAAGCAAGCGTTCCCCATACGTGAGGCCTGAGTGGGGCAAGCCCTGTGCTACGCTGCAAAAATTCTCGACAGATACCCTGGACTTGGCTTCCTCGGTGATGCTATTGCTACCATCGTTACCGGTTTGGGTGGTGGCACAGGTGTAACTACTTACGCAGAGACAGTCCGCCTTCAATCCCACTGGTAACACAAAGAGACTGAGAAAAAGAAATCGCGTCAAAGGGGAGAAATCAGAGAGCGGTTAACTCTCCCTTCTTCGTCTCCTGCGCCATATGGTTTACCAAGCTCCAAAGCAGGGGGACAGTCCCAAATAAAACAGGGAAGCATTATACTTCCCTGTTCGCCTTGTTTGTAGCTTCTAGCGTTTTCACCTACACCAGGCTCAGGCTCCAGCCTCCGGGCCTACTTCGGTCTCTGCCGCAGGGTTCAAGCCAACAGCAGCGTCAGCAGTGACGGCCTCCTCTGGTTGAGGCTGGCGCTCACGGAGCAACTGGTACAGGATGATGGCGCTGAAGGTCGCAGTACCAATGCCACCAAGAGAGAAACCGGCGATATTGATGGTGAAGTTGCCAGCGCCCATTGTGAGGGCAACTGCTGCCGTTACCAGGTTGCGGCTCTTGGAGAAATCTACTCCGTTTTGTACCCAGATGCGCCCGCCGGTCGCGGCAATCAAGCCAAAGAGCACAATGGTAAGCCCGCCAAGTATGCCCACAGGGATAGTTGCAATCAAAGCACCAAACTTCGGGCAGAAGCCTAAAAGAATAGCAACAACTGCCGCGAAAATGAATATAACAGTAGAATAGATACGGGTCACGGCCATAACACCTATGTTTTCTGCGTAAGTCGTCAGACCAGTTCCCCCTCCTGATGCACTAATAATGGTTGCAACCGCGTCACCAAGAAATGCACGTCCGAGGTATTTGTCCAGATTGCGCCCGGTCATCGCGCCGACCGCTTTGATATGGCCCAGGTTCTCAGCAACCAGAATGATAGCCACAGGAGCAATCAAGGCCATTGCGCCGGGATGGAAGCTTGGCCCTGTAAAGTTTGGCAGGCCAATCCAGGCAGCATTCCCCAAGTTGGTAAAGTCGATAGCCTTGCCAAGACTAAAGCCATTGGCAAAGATGAGGTAAATGAGGTAGCCGATGATGCCGCCAAGCAGAATGGGCAGACGGCGAAGTGGCCCCGGCGCATAGACAGCAACAAGCGCAACAGCCAATATAGTGATAAGAGCCATCCAGGTATCAAACTGGCTGGTAGCGGCTTCAGAAATGGCGGTCGGTGCCAGGTTCAAACCAATGACCGCGACGACCACACCAGTAACCGCAGGTGGCATCAAATACTCGATCCACCTATAGCCCACAAATATGACGATGAGGGCAATAATGGCATAGACAACGCCTGCTGCGATGATGCCGCCTAAAGCCACATCAATATGAGGATTAAGACCTTTCCCTGAAAAGCCGGTAGCAGCAATTACGACAGCAATGAAGGAAAAGCTTGAACCGAGGTAGCTAGGGACGCGCCCGCCGACAATGAGAAAGAAAATGAGCGTACCGATACCAGAGAAGAAAATGGCAGTGTTTGGGTTAAAGCCCATAATGATGGGAGCAAGAACGGTAGCGCCAAACATAGCCAGGACGTGTTGCAATCCAACAAAGATGGATTGGCCCCAGGGAAGCCTTTCATCTGGTGCAATAATACCCTCTGTCTTGAGAGTCCAGATTGGAAAGTATCCCTGTTTTTCATTTTCAACCGTTGCCATACTGATGTCCTCCTTTGTAAAGAGTTGAGATGATGGGTATAGCTAAACAGGCTTGAAGAGATGGGTAGCTAAATCAGAGACGAGGCTTGCGCGATACCTCCTTTCCAGTGTTCAATACGAGGGGAGAAAGAGCAAACAGCTTGGAACTCACGCTGAAAAAAGAAAAAGCTGTTCTTGCTTTCAACCTGGCATTCTCAGCCACTCCTCACTAACACGTTACAACACTTTTAAGGAAGAGTCAACACTTCCATATCTTCACGAGCGACGTCCCCAACCCGAAGAAGCTGTCACCGCCGATGTTACTGTAGGATTGAATCCTCCTGAGGAAGGTAAGACTCAAGCTGATACAGACAACATGGAAAGGTCAGACTCTGATGGTGAACTACAGCCGGGGGCTAGTGAGTAAGGTAGCCTGCTGCTAAGAGCCTCTTTTCTCACTGTAGCGTGGTACAATGCAAGGAAAAACAGTGGAATAATCACGAAGTACCTGGAGTTGTACCATGCCGCGCTATACTATGGCCCCTGAACTCACCGACGACTATATCAGCACTGTCTGGGAGACTCTCCCTCAGCATGTTCGGCCCACATTACTGTTACAGAATTTGCCGCTTTCAGCTCAGCTTGGCTGTGAGCTTACGATAGCTACTGAAACTTTTCAATACACAGGCAGCTTTAAATTTCGCGCCGCGTATAACCTTCTCTCCAGCGTGCCCCAGCAACACATTGTTGCAGCCTCGTCCGGGAATTTTGGACAAGCCGTGGCCTATGCCTGTAAATTGTTGGGGAAAACATGCATCATTGTTATGCCGAAGACATCGGCCCAGGTGAAGATTGCGGCTGTTCAGTCATACGGTGGTATTGTTGACCTGGTCGATGTGCGCGAAGTCAGCCGGGCAAAGAGAGTCGAGCAGTTGCTAGCAGAGCATACAGGGGCCTTTCCCGCTCCGGCCTATGACGATTATCGCGTTGTTGCAGGAAACTCTACGCTGGGGAAGGAAATTCTTAGTGTCGCTGACTTCGACGTGATTGTCGTCCCCGTAGGTGGAGGCGGTCTTAGCTCAGGCATAGTGATCGCTCGCGATCACCTGCACGCGCGTACGGAAATTATTGGAGCCGAACCTCTACCCGGCAACGATGCCGCCCGTTCTCTGCGCGCCGGTCAATTGCTCAGTAACGAATACGAGCCTGCGACCGTAGCTGATGGCGCTCGTACCCTGAGCTTAGGTCAACTCAATTGGGAGATATTGCAGCAGGGGATAAAAGATATCATCGAAGTTCCAGATGCATTAACCCTGGACGCCTTGCGACGCTATTTTACTTATGTCAACCTCAAAGTCGAACCCACAGGCGCCCTGGCTCTCGGTGCTTTATTCACCCAACCAGAACGGTTTTCTGGCAAACGCGTCTGCTGTATAGTGAGTGGTGGTAATGTCGATCCGGCGGTATATGCGCAAGCATTGTTGGAAAATTGACCACTCAGTTCTGTTTACGCTTGCGGTGGGTAAATAACAAAGTTCGAGAAGGTTACCTGGGCGCCCGGTGTCGTATTGGGCAGATTAGAGACAAACATAGCTACCGAACCATTTGCATAGCTGTTATCGGAGATCGTCTTCAAGGTCTGCCCATTGACGATGAAGATCATGCTTGATCCTTTTGCGCTGATAGCGATATGGTTAACCTGTCCTTGCTTGAGAATGGCGGAACTTGTGGTATAGTTCACGAGGAAATTACTCGTGGATGTGCCATTCGCATCCACGGTTCCCTTATATATAGCAAAGGTACCATCGCCATATAATTCAAAACGATAGTATGTCGCTATGTCAAGGTTTAGATTTGAGGCGCTGCGGATGTATATCCCATAACCATTGTCTGCAGTTCCCTTTGAAAGAACAACATCAGTTGTGAGGAAGAAATCTCTAAAGCTTCTCCCTCCTGGCACTAATTCCCAGAGCAATTTGTTATTGTCGTCCTCCAAAACCAGGGAGCCGTTGCCTATTTTGACTGAAAATTGGCCAGCTCGGCTCGTCGTATCCCAGGCGTTCTTATTGTTCGTAAAGGCATCGTTGAACAAAGGTTTTCCGTTAGGTACGGGGGTTGGCGTGGAAGTAAGTGTTGTCTGAGTCGTTGCTGATCCCTGGGACTTTATGAGAGAGAAATAGCCCAGAACGCCTCCGCCAATGATAACAACCAGAAGTACAACCACGCCTATAATGAGTGCCAGTCTTGGACCACTCTTTCTTTGTGGCGGCTGGAAAAAATCACCCGGCTGGAAGCCATTCATCATGCCTGGCTGAGATCCTCTCGTCGTTACTTGCGCTGGCGCCTGAGGGAAACCTGCGAACTGGTAGCCATTCATCGTTCCTGGCTGGAATCCTGTGGTCATTGGTTGTGACGATGGCTGAGGGCCGAAAGGCGCTTGTTGAGGGTTGAAAGGTGCTTGTGGCGCTGAATAGAAGTTGCTCGGCCTTGCTGGTTGACCGGGTGCCTCGTAGAAATTATCGGTATTTGACTGCTGAGCGGAAGTCCCGTATAAATTGCCAGGTTGACTCGATGGACCAAAGGGCTGTTGAGGTACAGAGTATCCGCTAATAGGGTTGTTTTGCGGTGCCTGGACAGGAGGTTGCCCCCATTGGAAGCCTTCATTTTGATCTGAACTGGAGCTTGTTTGCGGTGGAGCGACACCCCAGGATGGTCCAGAAGAAGGCTGTGCAACAGCATTATTTAATTGAATCGCATTATATTGGCCGCAGTTGCCGCAATATACTTCATTGGGCGGAAGGGGTCTTCCACAGCGCTGGCAAGGGCGAGCAGGAGCATTGCCAAAGGATGGGTATGACGAGGACATAAAAAAACCCTCCATTAACGATTGCACAGTTTACACAAGTGCTTTGTACTGCTATACGTTCTGTGCTTGCCGAAGTAACTCGTATAGCCGACATGGATGCAACGGCATTTCACGGATACGTATACCAAATGGTGAGAGCGCGTCATCGATAGCCGAGGCAAAGAGAGCAGGCACGGGGATAACGCCTGCTTCACCCGCCCCTTTCATACCGAGTGGGCTGAGTGGTGAAGGCGTCTCGACATGCCCGACGGCTATAGCTGGCACTTCTGCCGCTGTTGGCAGCAGGTAGTCCATAAAGCTGGCATTGATGATTTGTCCATCTTCATTATAGACTAACCTCTCAAAGAAGGCGCCGCCTATGCCCTGAGCCACACCGCCATGCACCTGTCCCTCGACAACCATGGGATTGATCACTCGCCCACAATCGTGTACTGCCACGTATTTTACGAACGAGACCATTCCTGTGATGGGATCGACTTCGATAATAGCTCCGTGCACGCCACTGGCAAAGCTCGCGTGAGGGGGGCTGTAAAACTCAGCTGCCTCCAGACCTGGTCCGCCGCGTTCAGGTGGCAAGGCGGGACCTGGCCGTGGGCCTGCTAGCTTCATTGACATGAGCTTGCGCGCATTCTCTCCATAGGCGTAGCGCAAGGGGTTGGCGGAAATAGCTACCTGTCCCAGGGTAAGTGAACGGTGCGGGGCATCTTTGACAAAGACTTTGCCGTCAGCAAGTTCGATATCCTCGGGGGCCGCTTCGAAAAGGTCGGCTGCAACCTGTTTAGCCTTTTCTCGTACTTTGACAGCAGCCAGGTGCACAGCAGAACCGGCTACAGTCGCGGCTCGACTGGCGAACGTGCCTACTCCCCAGTAGAATGCCTGGGAATCTCCTTCGGTTAGCAGGACATCTCGAGGCTGTACTCCAAGCTGGTCTGCCGCAATCTGGGCAAAAGTCGTAGCGTGGGCCTGTCCCTGCGAGGTAACGCCAGTGGAGACCAATACGCGACCATCGGACTCCACCCGCACACTAGCACCTTCGTATGGGCCAATCGATGTCCCTTCAACATAATAGCCCACACCAAGCCCCAGGTAACGTCCCTGTTGCCGTGCTTCAGCCTGCATCTCGGGAAAGTTATCGTAGTCCAGCATAGTTTTGAGCTTGTCGAGACCTGCTTGATAGTTGCCACTATCGTACCTGGTGGGGCCGCCATCCTGGTAGACAAAACCGACGTCCCAGGGGAACTCGTCCGGCTGGATAAAATTACGTGAGCGTACCTCGCTGCGATCAATGTGTAGTTCTCCGGCAATGCGGTCCATGATGCGTTCCATGACAAAGACGGCATGCGGCCGCCCTGCTCCACGATAGGGGCTGACAGGAACCTTGTTGGTATAGAGAACGGTAAACTCACTATAGTAGTGCTTCAGGCGGTAGGGACCCGGCAAGGTGCAGGCGGTAATGATGGGAACAATAATACCGTAAGGGGTGTAAGCTCCGGTATCATGGAGAAATGTGTCACGTATGGCGAGCAAGATTCCTTGATCGTCGAAAGCGTATTCGACTTCGTGAATCTGGCCGCGTTCCTGGTTTGTAGAAATGAAGTTCTCGCGCCTGTCCTCAATCCATTTTACGGGTCTACCCAGTTGAATAGCAGCAAAGGGTGTCAGGATTTCTTCAGGATAGAAGAGCATAATTTTTGGGCCGAAGCCACCACCCACATCGGGAGCTATCACCCGCACTTTGTGTTCGGGAAGGTGAAAAATAGCAGCCAGTCCGTTGCGTATGGGAATAGGTCCTTGTGTCGATATCCAACAGGTAAGTGCACTTTCGTGAGCTTCCCAGCGTGCCAGGATGCCCCGGCACTCCATAGGCATGGCGGCTCCACGTTCCATAGTAAAAGTCTCGCGGATGACATGCGGCGCATGAGCAAACATACTATCGGGGTCACCAACGCTTTGCACAAAGTGAGCAGCAATGTTGCCGGGGACGTCTGCATGGACGAGGAGAGCGTCTTTTGCCGAGGCAACTTCAAGGCTGTGTACAACAGGTAGAGGCTCATACTCGACATCGATCAAGTCCAGCGCGTCCTCGGCGATATAACGGCTATCAGCTACTACGAAAGCGACCGCTTCGCCAACATAATAGACTTCGTTGAGCGCCAGGGGCAGTTGTGTGCGCGGCTGTGTGAGGGCGTGATGAGGAACCAGGAGCGGAGATGGTTCGAGGACCTCGCCAAGATCACCTGCTGTGAGCACCAGGTGGACGCCAGGCAGTTCACGGGCTGCGCTCGAGTCGATGTTGACGATACGCGCTCGCGCATGTGGGCTGCGTAAAACTGCGGCGTGGAGCATATCAGGTAGATCAATATCATCGACATAGTTACCTTTTCCGCGTAGTAAGCGCGGGTCTTCGGTGCGTTGGACCGGTGCACCAAACCAACGTGTCGCCATTATTCAGCCTCCCTTAGACGCTCGGCAGCGAGCCTGACTGCCTCTACGATATTCTGATAGCCCGTGCAGCGGCAGAGGTTGCCGGAGAGTCCATGACGGATTTCATCTTCAGTAGGGTCCGGGTTTTCGTGGAGCATGGCGTGAACCGATATAATGATGCCAGGCGTACAGAAGCCGCATTGCAGGCCATGTTTTTCCAGGAAAGCCTGCTGAATGGGATGCAAATCGCTATTAATACCGGCCATGCCTTCAATGGTAGTGAGAACCATGCCATCGGACTGAACTGCCAGCATGAGACAGGAGCGCACTGCTTCGCCATTGAGAAGGACGGTACAGCAACCACAGACGCCATGCTCGCAGCCAACATGTGTCCCTGTCAGGTGAAGTTCGTGACGGAGAAAATCTGAGAGCAGCATACGCACCGGCACTTGCCGCTCATAGAGATGACCGTTGACGGTTACAGAGATAAGACTTTTTTCGCTGAAAGCCGGAAGCTCTTCTTGCTCTTGCATAGTGCTGCCCTTTCTACTTTTCACGCCGCTCCCACGCGGCTTTTAGTACCCGTCGGGTTAGTTCGGCAGTCAGTGCTCGGCGATAGTCAACTGTGGCATGGACATCGTCCATGTCTTCGCTTACAAAGGTCCGTGCCAGCTCGGCTGCCTGGTTAAGGGTCTGATCGTCCAGTGTAGTACCAATGAGAATGTTCTCAACCTCGCGAGCACGAATGGGAGAACCGGCAATACCAAGGTAAGCAATATGCGCGGACATGCACTGACCATCCAGCGCAGGAGTTAATACGGCGGCGGCACCCACTAACGCATAATCGCCCGAGCGTCGAGTGAACTCCATAAATGCCCAACCCGACTGCGGCGCTATCCAGGGAAAGCGTATCTCGGTAAGCATCTCTCCCGCTTCCAGGGTTGTCGAAAGATAGCCGGTAAAGAATTCTCCAGCTTTTATGACCCGTTCGGCAGAAATGCTTTGGGCCACTACTTCGCCATTGAGGCAGGTAAGAAGAGCGGGCAGTTCGGCAGCCGGGTCCGCGTGGGCTATGCTGCCTGCAACCGTACCACGGTTGCGTATCTGCATGTGACCAATATGTTGCACCACGTCAATGAGCATCGGGTGCTGTGCCTGTGCCAGGGATGAGCGTTCTACCTGCCGCTGGCGTACGGTTGCACCAATGGCGAGGTAGCCATCTTCCGCTTCAATGTAGCTCAATTCTGAGATGTGGTTGATGTCTATGATGTATGCTGGCCCGGCCAGGCGCATATTGAGCAGGGGGATCAGGCTCTGGCCGCCAGCCAGTACCTTTGCCTCCTCTTTGCATTGATCGAGCAGTGCCAGTGCTTCGTCCAACATATCTGGAGCACAATACTGAAAACGTGGTGGTTTCATTGATGACCACCTCCCTAAATATAATAAAAAAGCTGAAACCAGCCAATATGCCTTCTAGAGGCGTTTCCCACCAGGAATAAGCATTAGAGTAGTAGTATCTAGGCATTCTGTCAAGTCCCTGGCTTGATTGGGAACCAGAAGCCTATGATGGTAGGGGCGATGGCTTGTCCTCGCCCAGCTTCACAAGCCATTCTGTCAAGTCCCTGGCTTCATTCCCACATTTCTGCCAGGGAGCGGCGCACACGTGCCAACCAGGCAGGAAGTGATGCTGCCCATGCCAGGCGCTCCATCACATCATCGATCAACGTATCATCGATACCGTGCGGAGTAAAAAAGATATCTTCTAAGGGGCCATTGATGGTGGCAATGGGAGAAACGAGGCTCAGGGCATCTCCCAATATCGAGGCTTCTCGTGGCCCAGGTGGGTAGATTGAGCCGTATGACTCTAAGAAGCTGTGAGCACGTTCAGGGTCTAAGCCGCGCTTGACGAGCGGGCGCGTCATGGCGCTATTGGCTCGCCACTCCAGAGCACTGAAATAGAAGAGGCCATAGGCAAGCTCGATAATACGCTTCTCCCAGCGCGAGGCTTCCCAGTGAAGTACGGCAGTGACGCCCTGGGGATCAAAACGCAGGTTGAGGGCGTGAAAGTCCCCGTGAATATGGAACTCCGGCAAACCGCGTACGGACCCGATAGAGACCATTGCAGATGGCAGCACCGCCTCCCATTGATCGCACCAGTTCGAGAGCGCCGCCTCGATGGCAGCTATTTCACTCTCTTCAGCTCTGCTGCGGGCCAGGTTTAAATACCCCTGTACGACACCGCCCGCATGCGCCTCTGATGGCCAGCGATGGATAGGGCCGGGATAGCCACTTGATGCCTGGTGTATGCGGGCAAGCATTGCTCCGGCAGCCCCTACCCACTCCAGGCTACGAGGATTGGCTGTACTGAAGCGCTCACCTCGAGCCTCTTGTTCCAGCTCAAAATAATCTTCGCCTACCACCACCGCCGGTTCTCCCTGTGGAGTGAGCCAAAGTCCCAAATTATTCCATTCACTCACACCAAAAGCCTGCATAACCTCGTTCAGGTCATGCAGGTCTTTTTCTTCCGGTGTATGTTCGTCCATAATGTGGTTCCTGTATGTAGCCTACCTCACCCTTAGATCTCCGCCGGCAAATCTTGACGTTCCCCCCACTCATTCCAGGATCCATCATAATTTGTCAATTTGGGATAGCCAAGCATAGCCAGGCTGAATAGTACTGTTGTGGCAGCCACACCCCCATTGCAATAGGCAACGACATGGTCTTCTGGCTTCACACCAAAATCAGTGAACATACGGGCCAAAGCGTCATTACTGCGAAATGTACCTGTTGCTGGATCAATCAGCTCTTCACGAGGAATATTCAAAGCGCCTGGAATATGTCCTGGACGTCCATGGCCACGTACCAGCTCACCTGTATATTGCCTGCGTTCACGCGCATCAACCATTGTGACACCTTGTTGACCAAGGAAAGACAGGACATCCTCCGCCGTGGCACGCAACTGTGCTTGAGGTATAGTCGTAAAAGTAGCTGGCGGATAGGTAGGAATGTCCGTTACGAGAGGCCGATTCTCTCGCTGCCATTTCGGAAGGCCCCCATTCAGTACGACAACTTGATCGTGACCGTAGTAGTTGAGGGCCCACCACAGACGCGTAGCAAACTGTGAGGCCGGATGCGCATCATAGGCGACGACCAGGTGTTGATCGCCAATGCCCAGACGCCCCATCACCCCCGCAAAGCGTTCGGCGGGAGCCACCTGTGCCTCTACTACATCGTCAGGATCAACAATGTCGCTGCTCCAATCGATATAGAGAGCGCCAGGAATGTGTCCTTCCTCATATTCATCACGAGCGCCAACGTAGAATGCATCCTGCACGCCATCATGCTCCACAGTGCGCACATAACCCCGCATATCTACAACGCGCAGGTGCGGGTCCTCCAGGTGTTCGGCCAACCAGGAAGTCTCAACTAAAAACTGGCCGCGTTCCATGCATCACCCCTATTTCTCTCTCTCCTGGCTATCTCAGGAGAACAGTCCTGCCGATTCTGGATTATCGGTACTCACAAAGTGAGCAGTTGTGCCAAACAATTTCATGGGGTTGACTTTCTCAATGACCATGGATGCATTGGGAGTTTTTGTTGTGAGGTAACGCTGTACCTCCAAGCCCAAAGGGCGAGCGAGTATCAATGCGGCAGTAGATGCCAGTATTACATTATTGGCGGTATTAAACGGCCGACGCATCCTGGCTACGGCCATAGCAGAAAGTCCGGTCAGCATACCTGATACGGCTAAATTCGTACCACACCGCTCATGAATCGCAAGTTCCGGCTGTGTTGTACGCAGCAAAGTCAATGCCTCCTGCGCGGCAGGGAGAATGGCCTCGGTTGGTAAATCGCCGAATACGAAGAAGCCGAGCGCGGAAGAGACACCTGCCAGGCGCACATCAGGGAACTTCTTACTTAACAATACAATTGTAGCGTGCTCCAGGGCATGGTTTTGCCTGACAGCACTACCTAACATCATCTGTTGCGCTACCGCAACTATGGGATTGATGGAACCCATCAGTATAATCCTTCCTTAGTAAGTGGTGTTAAACACGACAATTTCGTCACCAAAGTTGATGACATCGCCATCATTCAGCGATACTGGCTGGTAAACCCGTACATTATTTACCAGCGTGCCATTGGCGCTTTGTAAATCTTCTAAGTACCAGCGACCATTGTCAAACCACAGGCGGGCATGACGCCGCGAAACAGTACGGCCGGAAATAATGAGGTCGTTACCGTTGGTGCGGCCAATAGTCGTTACGTCCTGGTGAAAAAGGTAGGAACGCCCCCCCATTGGTCCGTTCTGGATGGTGAGACGAGCAAGAATGGGACGACCATTCGGCCCCATGTACCGGTCTGCCACCGCACGTTTATCAGCTAGCTCATAGCCACAGGCGGTACAATACAATTGCGTACTCCGGTTAGCTGTCCCGCAGCGGAAGCATGGCAACGTTACCAGCTGCTGTTGATTGACCTGTTGTTGCACGCTAGAGGATGGCGTCGCAAGAGGAATACTCTCCCGCGACCCGAGGCCCCCAGCAGAGCCGAAGACCGGCCTGCCAGCAATTTGGCCCTGGGCCTCCAGCTGCGGCATGGAGGAAGACATGCCCGGTCGCCATCTTGAAGGCATAGAGAGCTGTGAAGCTGCCAGCGCACTGGTCAGAGCCGTAATCAGTTCATCGGTCGTTTGGTAGCGGTCCTGGGGCGCCTTGGCAGCCATCTTGGCGACTACCTGCTCGATGGGGGCAGGTGTTCCTGCCATGCGCAGCATTTCAAGCGGCAACGGCTCGTTAAGATGCTTCACCGTGATGGTCAGCGGATTTTCCGCGGTAAAGGGGACACGGCCGGTCAGACAGTGGAATAAGACAATACCCAGTGAGTAGATATCGCTGCGACGGTCGACAGCTTGCCCCGTCCCTTGTTCAGGCGACATATACTGGGGCGTACCTATACCTGTCCCCACACGAGTGAGATTGGTTGTTCCTTCAAGAATTTTGGCAATCCCAAAGTCCGAGAGCAACAGGTAGCCATCTTTGCGCAGTAACATATTGGCAGGCTTGACATCACGGTGAACAATGCCATGACTGTGAGCACAATTCAAACCTTCGGCAGCTTGAATCATAAAGTCCACCGCCTCCGGAACAGGTAAGGCCCGCTTCAAGTTCAAGCGATCCTTGAGCGTGCCGCCATCGACGTATTCCATCACGATATATGTAATATTATCTTGCTCGCCAAAGTCATGGATCTGCAGGATATTGGGATGAACCAGCTTGGCAACCGCTCGGGCCTCCTGAACAAAACGCTTCACGAACACGGGATCGCGCGCATGATAGGCAGGCAACACCTTAATAGCGACATAGCGATCAAGGTTGGGTTGATAGGCCTTGAAGACGGTTGCCATGCCGCCAACACCAATACGCTCGACGATGCGAAACTGACCCAACGATCCACCGACCAGGGTATTCAAATCGTCGTTGCTCCCCGCTTGACGAGGGTATAGATTTTCCGAAGGTTGCATAGTAAGGCGACTCTCCCTTTGTTCCTGCCATTTGATGTAATCACCTAGATTATACAGGTATAAATCGTCTCTGTCGAGAGGTTGAGGTCTCGTTATCCTTCCAATAGAAGCGTTTCTGGATCCTCTACCAGTTCCTTGACCCTCACAAGAAACTGTACGGCCTCCCGACCATCGACAATGCGGTGATCATACGAGAGGGCAACGTACATCATTGGTCGAATGACTACCTGACCATTGACGGCAATAGGTCGCTGTTCGATCTTATGCATGCCCAGGATGCCCACCTGCGGCGCATTCAAAATGGGAGTGGAAAGCAGCGAGCCAAATACACCGCCATTGGTAATTGTAAAAGTGCCACCCTGTAGCTCACTGAGCCCCAGCTTATTCTCCCTGGCCTTCTTCGACAGTTCAGCAATCTCGCGTTCAATCTCCGCAAAACTCTTGCGGTCAGCGTCGCGCAGGACTGGTACGACCAGGCCCTCCTCAGCCCCGACAGCAATACCAATATCATAGTAGTACTTCAGCACCATCTCATTGCCCTGAATCTCTGCATTCAGGCGCGGGAAAGCTTTGAGCGCACCCACAACCGCTTTGGTAAAAAACGACATGAAGCCAAGAGAAACATTGTACCGTTCCTTAAATGACTCTTTACGCCGGCTGCGCACCTCCATAACAGCGCTCATATCAATCTCATTGAACGTCGTGAGCATAGCAGCGTTGTGCTGGGCCTCGACTAAACGCTGAGCAATGGTTTGCCGGCGCCGCGAGAGGCGGACACGCTCCTCACGACCGTGTGGGAGTGGTTGAACCTGCGGAGGGACTTGAGCAGCTGCTGGTGCCTGAACTGGTGAAGCCGTTGCCTTCTCGGCGGTATCTGGAGTAGGCGCAACCTGCTGCTGTGTTTTCTCCTCTAAATAGCGTATCACGTCATCTCTGGTGATGCGCCCATGAGGACTCGTTCCCTGAACCTGGGAAAGATCAACGCTCTTCTCGGCGGCAATACGGCGCGCCAGTGGAGAAGGAGGTCGTTGTCCATCACTTGCTTCCTGTACCGGAGGTCGCTGGCCCACCGGCGCTCTTCGCGGCTCGCCAGTTAATTGCAGTGGAGATTGCTGGCCGGTGGAAGGCTCGTCCTTACTTGCTGCCTGCACAGGAGGCTGCTGTCGCTCCGCAGAAGTTTTTTGTCCATTCCCTGCCGCAGCGCCTTCTTCGATAACACCCAGTACTTCGTCAACCGCAACCGTGTCACCTTCTTGCTTGATAATTTTTTGCAAGACGCCATTTTGCTCTGCGGTTACTTCCACGTTTACCTTATCGGTCTCAAGTTCCACAAGGGCATCCCCCTGGCTCACATTATCACCTTCGTGTTTGAGCCAGCTGGCAATGACAGCATCAACGATTGATTCTCCCAGGGATGGGACACGTATTTCAACGGGCATGCTTGCCTCCATGTTCTTTTATTGATGTCCCCAGAGCCTCTTCCAGGATATGCTCCTGCTCCGCCATAAACAAATCTATGAAGCCTGAAGCAGGGCTTGCGCGGTCTGGACGGGCAATCACATTGACTTTCATTTTTGAACCTACCAGTGCAGAGAGTTTGGGGGAGAGGTAATTCCAGGCTCCCATGTTACCCGGCTCTTCCTGTACCCAGCTGATCTCATCTATATGCGGGTAGTTAGCCAGGATCTTTTTCAATTCATTGGCAGGAAAAGGATAGAGCATTTCTACTCGCACGATGGCCAGGTCCTCGGCCTGCGCACGTTTCTCATGTGCAAGGAGTTCTATAGCTACTTTCCCCGTACAGAGGACCAATCGCCTGATATCGCCAGCATGAGTAAGTGCCATCTGATCATCAATGACAGGCTGAAACGTACCCTCTGCCAATTCCGCCAGCCTGGCAGCTGCGAGGGGATGACGCAGCAAGCTCTTCGGCGACATAACGATCAGGGGACGGGGATCGCGGCTCAGGTGAAAGGCCTGCTGCCGTAATAAATGGAAGTACTGCGCAGCGGTAGAGCAATTTGTTACGCGCCAGTTTATCTGAGCAGAGAGTTGCAGGTAGCGTTCCAGGCGCGCGCTTGAATGTTCCGGCCCCTGTCCCTCGTAACCATGCGGCAGCAAGAGCACCAGAGCCGATTTCTGTTTCCACTTTGCGCGAGCAGAGGCAATGAACTGGTCAATAATGACCTGGGCGGCATTGGCAAAGTCGCCAAACTGGGCTTCCCACAATACCAGCGAATCCGGTGCATGAACGCTATAGCCATACTCAAAACCAAGCGCAGCAGCTTCGCTGAGGGGACTGTTGTATATCGAAAATGAAGCATGGGCATCTGAAAGGTGTTGCAGCGGAATGTAAATTTCATCGTGCTGGTCATGCAACACCGCGTGGCGATGGCTAAAGGTCCCACGTTCGACATCCTGTCCCGTCAGGCGAATCGGCGTCCCATCTACAAGGATAGAGGCAAAAGCGAGCTCCTCTGCCTGTCCCCAGTCGATACCGCCCTCTGGGCCCAGCGTTGTCGCACGGCGCTTCAGCAAGCGGGCCAGTTTTGCATTAGGGGTAAAGCCTTCAGGCCAGGTCAGCAGTTCAGTGTTAAATCTGGCCAATTGGTCAGCAGAAACGGCGGGCGGTCTCTCTTGCTCCTCTTGCTCCCCATTCCCCTCGTAACCATTCGACTCATCATCTGCCAGGTGTAAACCGCTATCGGCTTCACGCCTGGCCTCCTCAAGTTCTGCAAAAGCATCCTTCACCATCTTATCGGCTTCCTCTTGTGTGATAATGCCTGCCTCTTCAAGATGGCGTGCATATAATTCTCGCACCGTTGGATGTGAACGAATGGTTTCATACATGTGCGGTTGAGTGAAGGCCGGTTCGTCACCTTCATTGTGGCCCCAACGGCGGTAGCCCACCAGGTCGATCAGGATATCCTTATGGAATTGATCGCGGAAGGCATAAGCTAAGCGTATGGCTATCAGGCATGCATCGGGATCATCAGCGTTCACATGGATGATGGGAATCCCAAAACCCTTGGCCAGGTCACTTGCAAAATGCGTAGAGCGAGCCTCTTCAGGTCCAGTGGTAAAGCCAAGCTGATTGTTGATAATGATGTGGATAGTACCACCAACCCAGTAACCAGGGAGGCGCCAGAGGTTCAAGGTTTCGGCAACAACTCCTTCACCTGGAAAAGCTGCATCCCCATGAATTAGAACGGGTAAGGCAACATCCACGTCCAGCATAGGTTCTCCGGGAACCTTTCTCATCTCCTGCGAAGCTCGCGCCATACCCTCAATAACAGGGTTGACGAACTCCAGGTGGCTTGGATTGGGTGCCAGTATCACCTTCAGGCCAGCTGAAGCATCTTCTCCTAAAATGTGCTCAAATCCCAGGTGATACTTGACGTCACCCGTCCAACCAAAACCAAAGGTATCCGTCAGCGGAACCCCCTCCTCGTGCCTGGAATGGCTAAATTCCGAGAGGATATCCTTATACGGCTTACCAAGGACATGAGCCAGGACATTGAGGCGTCCCCGGTGGGCCATACCAATGATTACTTCACGGGTTTCAGATTCGATGGCACCTTCAATAAGCTCATCGAGCATGGGCACCAGTCCATCTGTACCTTCCAGGGAGAAGCGTTTCTGGCCAGGAAACGCCTGGTGTAGGTAGCGTTCGAACACCTCGACCTGCGTCAGTCGTTGGAGAAGCTTGCGGGCCGCTGCCGGGCTCTGTGGTTTTTGATACAAATGCAAGCCCACAGCATCGCGCAGCCAGTACCGCTCAACCGGACTCTTCACCTGGTCAAATTCATAGCTTATAGTGCCTGAGTACATGGCACGTAAATTATCAATAGCCTCGAGGGCGTCATGTGCACCTTCAGCGGCATGCCCACCTACGATGGTGGGAGGAAGAAGCGCCAGGTCCTCATTTGTAATGCCATGGGTCTCAGGCAAAAGCGCCGGATCACCTAAAGGTTCGGTGCCCAATGGGTCAAGGTGTGCGCCAAGGTGTCCCCGCTCCCGAATAGCATGCGTAAGAGCCGAAGCTGCAACAACATCAGAGACCTGAAAAGGTACATTGCCATCTGTTCTCCCTGTCTCTTCCACCGGTGGAGCTTCATGGTCTTGTGACCATGAATCGAAAACGGCACGTGTTTGAGGGTCGACGTTTGCCGGATTTTGTAGATATCGTTCATATAGTTCCTGGACATAGCCCGCATTTGGCCCATAAAATGTTTCAAGATCGCGCATTTATAATTCCTTATTATTAATTAGTGGCCTGGCGAAGGCACTATTGTATTTTACCACTTTTTATGGTATTATAACTTGGCTATATTTCACATATTCATTGCCAGATTGTTCTTGAGTGAGCATCGAGCGAAGAGAGAGACTATCTCAGGAAAGAAACAGTATCCAAAGTATAGGCCATGAAGGAACGAGTAGGCGGCGTCTTCTTGTTACAGAGAGTCCAGGAATTGCTGAAACCGGATCAAGAACGTACACCGAAAATCATTCCCGAGCCGCCAGCCGAACAAAGAAGTAGACCTGGCCGGTACCTTCCCGTTATCATAAAGGATTGCAATTCCAGAATGCCTGGAGTTGCGGCACAACCAAGTGAGCCATTCATCTTTTTTGTCAGTGTGGCTAATCAGGGTGGTACCGCGGGAGGCCCTCTCGTCCCTATCTACAATCGATGGACGAGGGGATTTTTTTATTGAATCAGCAGGGGGACGCAGTCCCCTTGCCGGGGGTTCGGGGGATCCCCCGACTCTTTCTTTTTTGTCTGCCTCCGAAGGAGGCAAGTTATGGGTGTATGTCAGAGAAATAGATTGACAGGAGCAGCGTTAACAATGAAGACAAAATTGCTCTATCACGAAAATAGCTTTACCTATGAATGCACCGCCAGAGTTGTCGCCGTCGAAGGCGATGAAGTAGCACTTGACGCTACCGTATTTTACCCCGGTGGTGGTGGCCAGATGGCAGATCACGGAACTGTCTCCTGGTATAACTATCAAGATCAAATCGAGGCCAGCGTTATCGCCATGAACAAGCGCGACGACGTTGTCTGGCATACGCTCAGCTGCACGCCGCCATTTGTAGGCACGGAAGTTGTCGGGACAATTGATTGGGACTTTCGCTACAGGATGATGCGTACCCATACCGCGCTGCATATCCTCTGTGGCACCATCTGGAGAGAGTTTGCTGTTCAGGTTACCGGCGGCCAGATGTATCCTGACAGGGCCCGGATGGACTTTGCTATGGAGAACTTGAACAAAGAGCGCATTGCCTATATCGAAGACAAAATTAATGAGGCAGTGGAAGCAGACTACCCGATCAAAGTATACACACTGCCCCGCGAGAAGGCATTCGCCATACCCGACCTGGTACGCACCAAAATTAATCTGCTCCCACCACTGATCGAGGAAGTGCGCATTGTAGAAATCGTAGGGCTTGATCTGCAAGCCGATGGTGGGACACACGTCAACCACACGAAAGAAGTAGGCGGCATTAAAATTACTAAAACGGAAAATAAAGGCAAAATCAATAAACGCCTGGAGATCATGTTAACGGATTAAACCGAGGAGGTAGATGTGTCAGTAAGATCTAGTGTATTCCGACCAGTTATAGCAGCTGATCGTGTTGATTATCCCGCGCTAGAGCATGCCATCCAGAAGTGGTGGAACGAGCAAGGCACGCTACAGATGTACCTGCGCCGCAATGAGCATAGCGACAAACAATACTCTTTCCTGGATGGTCCCATCACGGCGAACAACCCCATGGGAGTTCATCATGCCTGGGGCCGCATGTACAAGGACCTGTACCAGCGCTTTAAGACCATGCAAGGCTACAAGCAGCGTTATCAGAACGGCTTTGACTGCCAGGGCCTGTGGGTCGAGGTCGAGGTTGAGAAAGAACTGGGTCTCAAGAACAAACGTGAAATCGAGGCCTATGGTATCGCCGAATTTGTGCAGCGTTGTAAAGAGCGTGTCTTCACCTTTGCCAAACGCCAGATCGAGCAATCAATTCGCCTGGGCTACTGGATGGACTGGGGACACGATTACTACACGCTTTCAGATGAGAATAACTATACCATCTGGTTTTTCCTGAAAAAGTGTTCCGAGAAGGGCCTGATCTATAAGGGTCGCGACGTCATGCCCTGGTGTCCGCGCTGCGCCACTGGTATCTCCAACATGGAGATAGAATCAGAGGGTTACAAAGAGACCACTCACCTTAGTCTCTATGTACGCCTGCCGCTGGTAGGCCGCCCTGGTGAATACCTCCTGGTATGGACAACTACGCCCTGGACGCTGGCAGCCAACGTTGCGGCAGCCGTGCATCCTGACCTGCCCTACGCCAAAGTCGAGCAGGACGGCGAGTACTATTACCTGGCCGAAGAACTGCTGCCCGTGCTGAAGGCCCTCAAGGGGCGAGACAAGGGTGACTACCATGTTGTCGAGACGCTCAAGGGCAGCGATATGGTCGGCTGGAGCTATCGCGGTCCATTTGACGAGCTCCCCGCTGAGCAAGATGTAGTACACACCGTCATACCCTGGAAAGAGGTCAGCGCAACTGAGGGTACCGGCATCGTCCACATCGCCCCTGGCTGCGGTCGCGAAGACTTTGGCCTTGCGAAAGAATTTAACCTGGCCGTCGTCGCACCGGTGGACGAGTTCGGTATCTATGTAGATGGCTTTGACTGGCTGACCGGCCAGAGTGCGGCGGATGCGGGACAGCAAATAGCGGAAAACCTTGTCCAAAAAGGCTTGCTCTATCGCCCACAAAACTACAAGCATCGCTATCCGACCTGCTGGCGCTGTAAGACCGAGCTGATCTTCCGCCTGGTGGATGAGTGGTTCATCTCCATGGAACAGTTACGCTATGAGATCATGGAAGTTGTTCACCAGATCACCTGGATTCCCGCCTTTGGACTGGATCGCGAGCTGGACTGGCTGCGCAATATGGACGACTGGATGATCTCCAAGAAACGCTATTGGGGGCTGGCTTTGCCCATCTATGACTGCCCTCGATGTGGTACTTTCGAGATCATCGGCAGTGAACAAGAGCTAAAAGAGCGGGCCGTGGCTGGCTGGCAAGAGTTCGAGGGCCATTCGCCGCACCGCCCGTGGGTTGACGCGGTCAAAATTCAGTGTAAAAACTGTGGAGCTGAGGTCTCACGCATCAAAGACGTAGGCAATCCCTGGCTCGATGCAGGCATCGTCGCCTATTCGACCCTGCATTACCTTACGGACCACCCTTACTGGCAACAGTGGTTCCCGGCTGACTTTGTAACCGAATCGTTTCCAGGTCAGTTCAAAAACTGGTTCTATTCGCTGCTGGTCATGAGCACCGTGTTAGAGAATACTCGCCCGTTCAAAACGCTCTTTGGCTATGCCTTGCTCATGGGTGAAGACGGTACGCCCATGCACAAATCCAAGGGAAATCTCGTCGTCTTCGATGACGCTGCAGAACGAATCGGCGCTGATACGATGCGCTGGCTCTACGCCAACCACATCCCCGAGCAGAACCTGAACTTCCCACGTATCCCCTCGGAAGAGGATGTGGAAAAATCGGTCCAGACGGGACTCCCGGTGCGACTGAGCGAGAAGTGGATGCTGGTGCGCAGGACACTGGATAAGATCTGGAACGTCTACTGGTTCTTTGTCACCTACGCCAATATCGACCGGTTCGACCCAACCAAGCACCAGTTACCGGTGGCACGGCGCAGCGAACTAGACCGCTGGATTCTCTCAGAATTACAACTGACAATTCGCGAGGTCACCAATGGGTTAGAGCATTACGATAGCGTGAAACCAGCAGCAGCCGTGCAGGAGTTCCTGGAGAATCTATCCAACTGGTACCTACGGCGCAGTCGCGAACGCATCTGGAAGCCTGAGCTTGACAATGATAAGCTGGCAGCATACCTCACGCTCTACGAGTGCCTGACAACACTGATCACCTTGCTCTCTCCCTTCTTGCCATTCATAGCGGAAGAACTCTACCAGAACCTCGTTCGCAGCGTTAATGAACAGGCAGCGCTGAGCGTTCATCTCTGTGACTGGCCCCAGGTGAACGAGGAGCTCATCGATGAGCAGTTGACCAGCGATACACATCTCGTCATGCGTATCGTTGGCCTTGGTCGCTCTGCCCGTGAGAAAGCGCAGATCAAAGTGCGCCAACCGCTGAACGCCCTGTACGTGCGCGTGCCCAGCCTGGCCGAGG
>WNGK01000879.1_pt1 | contig 31719 bp, 27 predicted proteins | sample 5400601 | NCBI WGS metagenome assembly WNGK01 (sample SAMN13153376, study PRJNA577476) | soil metagenome | isolation source: 60 cm soil or saprolite under Garry oak tree replicate 1 | place: USA:California | collected 2016-06-15 | reverse complement strand
AGCTCAATCGCAAATGCAGTTACACGACACGCACCTGTTCCAGACCGCCCGATCAAATCGGTCGTCGACGCGGCTCTGATAGTTGAAAAATCGCGTTTTTCTCCCGTAAATCGGCGATCGGTGGAAACGGAGAGGAACGATTTAAAATTGACGATTTCGGAATCCTAAGTCTGGCGAATCTGCCAGTTTCGCCATCCTTGAAACGTCCCCTGTGGAACCAGCGCCTTAAGGCATCATTTGGCAACCGCCGGCAACAGTTCACGGTTTCCACATATGAGCCACGGATTGACAGTCCGTCGATCACGCCAACTTTGTTACACTGGTTTATCTATTAAATGCGCCCGTAGCTCAGCCGGATAGAGCAACGGATTTCTAATCCGTGGGTCGGGTGTTCGAGTCACCCCGGGCGCGTGCTCCCCTGAAAAACAGCAGAACTTTCGCGACGCCAACTGATTGCATCTCAATCTTAGCAAACGTCGGCGAGATTCTCTTTTTTTAGCAAAGCGAATCTTAAGCTTCCGGCTTGCTGCGCTTTTCGCTTGCGTGTTTCCCGCACGGGGCAGAAGCCTGGTGAAGCCCATTGACGCACTGTGGGTCGAATAATTTGATTGAATCATCGGCGCTTGCGGAGTTCGAATGGTTCACCCGCTTTGTTCCCGACAACTCAAGAATCTCCCGAAGAATCTCTGCGACGCGCTCTTCTCCTTCGCCTGCGGCGCTCATCATGTGATAAACGTCGCCCAGTTATGATTTTGTCTGCTCTCACGCCCTTTTTTTTGATTGCCGAAGTGCGAGCGAGCAATTACAGCAATGCGCCTTTGGTTGGCGAGGGAGAACTCAGGTTCGCAGCGCTTGGACGGGATCGATTCGGGCGGCGCGCCATGCTGGCATAAAACAGGCGATGAACGCCACAATCGCCATCACAACGAAAGCCAGGCCAAAAGCCAGAGGATCGCGCGGACTCACTTTGTAAAGCAAGTTGCCCATCAAACGCGTCAGCAATACTGCAGCGATTGCGCCGATCACGACTCCTGCAATCGTTAATCGCAGCCCCCACGAAACAACGAGTCGCAAGAGATCGCCTGTGCCGGCGCCAAGCGCCATTCGCAGTCCGAGTTCGCGCGTGCCCTGCGAAACGGAGTACGATATTACGGCGTAGAGCCCGATCGCTGCTAGGAAGAGCGCCATCGTGCCAAAAATGGAGACAAGCATCACGGCTAATCGCTGGCTATAACTCATTTCATCGACTTGCTCTTGCAAGCGATCCGCAGGGTATGGCGTCAGATTTGGGTCGAGGGCATGGACCTCGCGGGCGAGCGCGTTCATCAGCGCGCCCGGCGTCTCGGGCGTGCGGATTAGTAAGCTGTTTTGCACGCGAAAATTCTGCCGCAACGGCACATAAAAGAACGGCGCAGGAGTTTCGAGTTTCGTGCGGTAGTTTGCATTTTTGGCGATGCCGACGATTTGCAGCCACTTGTCATTAACTTTGAGACGCTGGCCGAGCGCATTTTTGCCTGGTGAATATTTCGCCGCCATTGTTTCGTTGATGATCGTGACCGCCGCAGCGTTTTCGTCATCCGTGCGAACAAATTCGCGGCCGGAGACAATTCGGATTCCAAGCGTTGTGAAGTAATCTTCCGTGACTTCGATGTAGGCCACGGTAGGTTGTTCGTTAGACGGCGGCTGGTACCCGTCGACCTCTATTGGTGCGGAAGAAAAGTCGTTATAACTGAATGGAATGACTCGAGTCAGCGCGGCCGATTCAACGCCAGGCAGTGTCCGAACGCGATCTAGCAGCTGGGTGTGAAAGATCTTGGCGCGTTCCAGATTGTACCCAGCGGAAAATAAATCTGCGACCGATACAATTACGTCCGTTGAAAAACCCGGATTCGCGTTCCGCATTTTGTTGAGGCTTTGCAAAAGCAATCCGGTGCCGGCGAGCAACACGAAACTCAATGAAACCTGAACCAGAACCAGAGCGGAGCGCAAACGCGAGCGACCCGTTCCGCCGAGAACACCGCTGCCTTCGGTTTTAAGCGCGCCGGAAAGATCGACATGGCTCGCCTGAATCGCAGGCACGAGCGCGAAGACCAGCGTAGAGAGAACGCAAATGCTCGCGCTCAGCGCGAGCACGCGCCAGTCGATTTGTCCCAGATAGTCGATCACGATTCCAGCGACGGGCGGGGGGAAAGCCAGCACGAGCGCGTTACGACAGCAATACGCCACCGCAATTCCGCCGGCGGCTGCGATCAGCGAAAGCAACAATCCTTCGGTCACAAGTTGCTTGACCAGACGGCGTCGACCCGCGCCGAGTGCGAGACGCATCGTTATTTCATGGCGACGCAGCAGCGAACGCGCGAGCAAAAGATTGCTCACGTTCGCGCACGCGATGAGCAACACCAAAAACACGACCGCCATCGTGATCGCAAGCGTCGGCGACATATTTCCAGCGCCATTGAATGGCGTTTTCCACAACGGGAAGAGCTGGACCTCGTGGCCGCGATTCGTATCCGGAAAATCATTTTCCAAACCCTGCGCGATTGAATTAAGCTCAGCCTGCGCTTGCTGACGGGTAACCCCCGCCTTGAGAAATACGTAGCCTTCGATCCAACGCGCCCCACGATCTTCCAATTTGTAACCGGTCGTGTCGAATGTCGCCTGCATCGACGTCGGCACCCAGAAATTGAACGAGTAGCCGACGAACGTACCGTGAAATTTTTCCGGCGCGACGCCAATGATCGTGTGCTGAACGCCATTCATATACTGCGTCTTACCGATAATTTCCGGATCGCACTTGTAGCGATCTTTCCACGTCCGATAACTGATTACCGTGACCGGATGGGCGTTGCGACCCGCCCCTTCTTCGGGTCTGAATCCGCGCCCCAGAATTGGCTGCACGCCGAGCGCGTCGAAATAATTGGCCGTAACAATTCCCACCAATGCGCGTTCAGCTCGATCGCCGACACTCAACGTCGTCCCGGTGATTTTATCGACGATGAACGATTCAAACAGCGTCGAGTTCCTTTCGAAATCGAGAAAGTCGGGATAGGAAAGCCCGTTGTGTCCGCTCACCCCGCGTGTTGTACCGATAAGAGCAAGCATTCGATCCTGATGCGGCACGAGCGGATAGGGCCGGATCAGAATCCCTTCGATCCAGCTGAGCACAGCCGCGTTGGTCCCAATCCCCAGCGTCAAACAAAGAATTGCGATGATCGAAAATCCGGGGCTCCGCAGAAGCATTCGCCCACCGAATCGCAGATCTTGTAAGAATTCATCCGCCCACTTCCAGATGCGCTGCTCGCGAGCAATTTCCTTCGCCTGCTCCAGTCCGCCGAACTGCCGCAGAGCGGCCGTCCGTGCTTCGTTGGCGGACATTCCCTTGGCAACATTCCGCTCAATCAAAAGATTGACGTGGTGCTGCATTTCTTCTGCCATGTCCGACTCGCGCCGTCTTTTGAGAAGCAAGCCAAACAGTCGGCAAAACCAGGCACGAAGGCGCGGCATACTTCAGGCTCCAGATAAAACGAGATCGATTCCCTTGGTAATACGTGACCAGTGTTCCTGTTCTGTCGCCAGTTGTTTGCGGCCCGCGGCGGTCAGTTTGTAATAACGAGCCTTGCGGTTGTTTTCCGAGACGCCCCATTCGGCCTTGATCAGGCCTTGCGCCTCCAACCGATACAGTGCCGGGTAAAGTGACCCCTGCTCGACGCGAAGAATGTCTTTCGACATCTGCTGAATCCGGTCGGCAATGCCGAGTCCATGCCTTGGGTCGTGCTGCAACGCTTTCAAGATCAGCATGTCGAGCGTGCCGTAAACTAAGTCTGGTTTTACCTTTGCCATATGCTTTGACCTAGACAGTCTTGGTGAGTGAATTGTTCAATTATTCACCTAGACTGTCAAGGAGAGTATTAGACGCGTTCTTAGTTATGCGCAGAGGCGCGCTGGAAAGGTATCCCTCCTCGCTCCTGAAAGACGGCAAACGTCGTGGCAACGGACTTTTCCTATCCAACGAGGATGCGGATTTTCTAATTCGGGGGTCTTTAAGTCGCCTGAGGCGCGTCTTTACCAGACAAAAGGGATCAGCCGGTAACGGACTTTTTTCGTATAGGCATCGTAACCTTTCAATTCCCGCTTTAAAAATCGCTCCTCGAACACACTCCGCACGGCCAGCACCGCGATGGGAATGATTGCCAGTAAAGCCGCAATGTATGATCCCAGCCAGAGTGCAGGGCCCACAACCATCGGGACAAAGCCCGTGTACATGGGATGCCGCACGACTGCATAGACACCAGTGTCGATGACTCGCTGGTGCCTTTCTTCCTGCAGCCTAACGACTGGCACGGCAAAGGGATTGACTTTCATGGCAAGAGTTATGATCCACCAGCCCGCGACATAAAGCGCAAGCCCGAGAAATGAAACGAGCTCCCCCGGTTTTGACACAAGATGAAACCGGAAGACATCCAAAGGAATAAAGACGATCTGCCCGATATACGAGACAACCAGCAGGATTACGAAAACTCGGTCCCATAGGGGTTGTCCTTTTTGGATGATCCCCTTTGCGCGCTGAGTGAACAGGCCGGCGTTATCGGGCAAAATGCTGAAGATAGCCAGGGCCATCACGACCACGGTAACAGCGAGAAACACCCACGCGCGCCACCAATGCAGGGTGCAGGCCGGTCCAAACAGTAGCAGAGCGTAAAACGCGACGTTGAAGACAACACCAGCAATGACTTTGGGAATGGACACCGGATGTTTGGACCGTGAATCGTGAGAAGGAATTAGTGAGAAGTGATTGGTGGAAAGCGTCAACTTCTAACTTCTCACCGGTCACTCTCACGCCTTAATCCAGCGGCGCTCGTGGTCTAGCAACCATTTCTTGCGCCACAGACCCCCGCCGTATCCGCACAGCGTGCCATCTGCGCGGATCACGCGGTGACACGGAATGATAATGCAAATCATGTTGGTGCCGTTCGCTCGGCCGACAGCACGGCGGGCGTTTTCGTCTCCCAGGCGTTTCGCCATCCAGGAATATGAGCGCGTTTCGCCCACTGGAATCGACTGCAAAATTTTCCAGGCCCGTAGTTGAAACGGCGACCCAACCGGCGCCAGCGGAATGTCGAACTCCAGGTTTTTGCCCGAGAAATAATCGACCAATTGCGAACGGACTGCTTCAAGGTGCCGGTGTTTGCCGGGAACTACATTTGTTCGCAATCGCTTCCGCAAAAGCGACAATTCACGTTCGGTCGCCCGGCGGTCGATAAACTCGAGCAGCCGCAGGCCTTCGTCATCGGTGACGGCGATCATCGGTCCGAGCGGCGTATTGATTCGTTCCGCAAGAAGCGGTGCGCTCGCCTTTGCATTCGTCGGAGGCTCGCCAAAAATCCTTGTGAACGCTTCGCGAAAACCGCTCTCAGATTCAAAACCGCTGCCGTTTCGCGCTTCGTCCACGCGGCCGCCTTGCCGCACCTGGCTCAAGGCTAGACCCATCCGGCGTGCGCGATGATAAGCTTGAAAAGTCATTCCGTAATGACGTTTGAATTGACGTCGCGCAGTCGATGGATCGATCGCCAGCGCAGTCAGTTCCTTGTCTGTAAGCCGTCCGCCGGGCGCTCGCTCGACTTCAGCGCGTAGACGCTCGATCAACTTCGGCGCGTGCCCATTCGGGTCCATGGGATGACAGCGCAAGCAGGGGCGATAACCGCGCTCTACTGCTTCGTGCGGTGTAGCGAAGAAATCGACATTCTCAGGTGCCGGTTTTTTTGCGGCGCAGGTCGGCCGGCAGAAGATTCCTGTCGTACGCACTCCGACAAAAAATATGCCTTCAAAGCTCGAATCTCGATTCAACAATGCGCGATACATTGTTTCGGTCGGAGGAAGAAGTTCCATTGTTTTCATGTTACCAAGCTAAACGGTCGCGTCCGTTGACGCATCGACGAAATTCGGGCAACGAATTTGCCCCAATCCTCACGCGCGCAGGATTCGAAACGTAAAGCAACCGCGCGTAACGCTACGCGCATCAACAAATTCGGTTTTCGGATTTTGCAGCAACTTCTCGATGACCGCTTCCGGATCATCTCCGTTCACGACCTCGGCGTCGATCATGTTGTAATTCGCATCGTAAGCGCGAAACACGCGGCCATCGCGAAAATCGGGCGGATATTCTCCAGTCGCGCTGTAGCGCTCGCACTGCTCAGCATGAACAAAAATCGGTCCCGTCTCGGAATACGGATGACCGGGCGGAATCGAAGTGTATGGAAATAGAATGACGCGCTCGCCAGGTTGTGCCCAACGCAGACAATGCCGGCAAGGATAACCGGTTACCGAGTCCACTGTGATGACAGCATGGTCCTCAGCGCCCAATTCTGCTACGCGTCGAGCTTCCTCTGCGACTTCAGTGGGAAGTGGAGCAATGCGAAATGCGCTGCTTGCGAAAGCTTTCGGAGTTGATGGTTTCATGCAGCGAACTGAACGCGTTCGTGCAAATTGCGCATCGACGAAATTCGGGCAGCGAATCCTCAGGGAGCTTTCTGCGACGAAGTGCGAAGGATCGGCAATCGGTGCAACCCGATGTGGTCTGCAAGCCAATTGTAACGGTCTTCCAACGCTTGGGGATCGTTCAAGTCATGCCCTGTGTCGTAGTATAACACCTTCTTAGGATCACTTGCGGCTGCAGCGTAATGCTCCATGGAAGTCTTATCGAAATACTCTTCGAAGTTGCCGAATTGAAGCAGGAGAGGAATCGGCGCCGCGTGACCAACGAAATGAATTGCGTCTATGTCGCCAGTGATCTGTGCGTATCTCTCAAACTGACCGGAAGGCCGACTCTTTCTGAGCTCGATTATACTGGAATGATTTCCTCGAAGAAAGATGTCTCCGGTCTCTGCAACGCCAGCCATTAGCACCGACGTTTTCATGCGCCTATCGACGGCCGATAGAATTGAGCCCCATTGCGCCCCGTAACTGTGCCCGATATAGGCGAGCCGCTTAGGGTCGACATCCGGACGGGCAAGCAGCAAATCGATTCCGCGGCGAAGCTCCAGAACAGCCTGAATTTCGATCTCACGGTCCAACTCCGGTTTATCGTAATGGTTCGGAGTTTTATGCCAGGGCTGCGGGCGGTCCCAGGGATAATCAGCGATCAGCGATACTGCGCCCGCTTTTGCGTAGAGCTTGGCTTCAGGAATAAATTCTGCACGTGTCCCGTTTCCCCAATGGCCGAAAAGAATGGCTGCGAACGGCCCTTTGCCCTTCGGAACTACCAGATAGGCCGAAACCGGCCCGCCCTTCGGACTGGTGTAGGTAATGTCGTGAAGAGTGCCTCCGTCGAACTCTTCGATTATCTTATCCTGGAGATCGAGCGGCGCTTTCGCGTCGTAATCGAAAAGGCGCGACGCAGCTTGATAGTCGGGTGCTGTTTTTGCAGCCTTCTGGTCAGGAGGTGCGAACGATTCGGCGACAACCTTTGTCACCTCGGCGATGGCCGCCGCTCGATCGTTCGCGGTCGCTGGTGATCCTACAGAATAAATGGCAAGCAGGATCGGCGCACGACCAGGCGGACGCATGATGGCAATATCATTCGTTGCCCCGTTTGCCCCGCGTCCGGTCTTGTCGCCGACGCTCCACGTTTTTGGAACTCCGGCACGAATCATCGGCCCTCCAGTTTCATTGCGCTGCAACCAATCGTCGAGCTGACGGCGCGAAGTTTCTGATAAAGCGTCGCCGAGTAATAGCCTTTGCATGTCCGAAGAAATCGCCGCAGGTGTTGTTGTGTCGCGCTCGTCGCCGGGTATGGCGCTGTTCAATTCCGGTTCAATCCGATCAAGACGTGTTACTCGATCGCCCAAGGTACGCACAAAATCCGTTAGACCCGCAGGCCCACCAATTGCATTCAGGAGGAGATTGCCGGCTGTATTATCGCTCTGTTCGATCGCTGCTTGGCACAACGCGCCCAAGGTCATCCCGCCCTCATTGAGATGTTCCTTTGTCACAGGCGCATATTCCAGGATGTCCTTCGCGTTGTAAGGCACGAACCGTTCCAGTTTCTCCTCTTTCTCATCGACGCGCTGCAACACCGCTGCGGCCGCGAGAAATTTGAACGTGCTGCACATCGGGAATCGTTCCTCCGTCCGATAATCAAGATGTTTGTCGTTGCTGGTATCGAGCGCGGCTACACCGATTCGGCCGCCGATTCGTGTCTCTATCGCTGCAATCCGGGCTGCCGCATCATTTTCCCCCGACGCTGCACTTGCTGCCAGGAAGGCTAGCAACAGAAAAACTCTTACCATCGGTGGTACGCGGGATGACCTTCTTTCACCGCGACAAAAACGCCGCGACATGTTGCGCAGACTTTTCCATCAGCGGTGAGTGTTCCTTCAATGGTTGCGCGATCATCTGTTAGATCGACAACCTTCGCGGAAAGAAATACCGAGTCATTCGTCGGCGTTGGCCGGAGCAATTTGATCGCATATTCCGCCGTGACAGTGCACGGCGGGTGATCCTCGTTCGCGTGCTTCATCAGGTGATAGGCGGCCGTCCAATTGCAATGGCAATCGAGCAACGTGCCGATGACGCCACCATTCAGAACGCCCTCAAACGCTTCGTATTTTTTCTCCGGCTTCCATTGGGCGACGACTTCGCCGTTTTTTGGGAAACTCCGGACATGCAATCCGTCCGGGTTGGCCGGACCGCAGCCCCAGCAGCCATTGTTCGGAGCGTATTTTTCCTGGAGAGATTGCGATTCGTTCATTGTAGCGGCGCTCTATGAGCTGAAGAGTAATAAGTTCGGCGGTCATAGACTGCCGCTACAGCTTCGAAGGGTTACGCGCTTTTGCCAGACGAGCCAGGATACGGACGCAATTTATGTCCAACGTAAAGTGAGCGCGGTCGAATCAAGCGATTGTGATCGTGTTGCTCCGTCACGTGCGCGCACCAGCCGGCCACACGCGATGCAGCAAACAGAGGCGTGTTTAACTCCGGCGGGAACCCGAGCATCCAAAACACCGGCGCTGCATAAAGATCGACATTGGCGCAAAGATGTTTTTCGCGATCCATCACTTCCTCGAGCTTTTCGCAGATTGGCACCCATTGTTCCTTGCCAGTGCGCTTGCCCAGATCGCGCGCGATCTCACGCATCACCGGTACGCGTGAATCGCCCTTCTTATAAACGCGATGACCGAATCCCATGATCTTCTCTTTCGTCCCCAGTTTTTTCATTAGCCAGCTTTCCGCCCGATCGGGCGTTCCGATTTCCTCTAGCATCTTCATGGACTCCTCATTGGCGCCGCCGTGCAGCGGCCCTTTCAGCGTTGCGACGGCTGAGGTCACTGCCGCGTAGATGCCGGCCAGTGTCGAGGCGGTCACGCGCGCTGCAAAAGTGGACGCGTTAAATTCGTGATCGGCGTAAAGATTGAAAATCGTGTCCAGCATTCGGATTTGCCAATTCTGCGGAACTTTGCCCTCCAGTTTGTAGAAGAAATTGCCGGCTTGGGTGAGATCAGGCTTCTCCGGCAGCGGTTCTTCGCCGTGCGAGATGCGCCAGCCGTCAGTGATTAGAGTGGAAACGCGAGCAATCAGGCGGATCGACTTGCGGACGTTGGCGTCGTGTGAATTGTCGCTTAGGTCCTTGTCAAAAGCGCTCAGCATGGATACGCCGGTGCGCAGCATGTCCATTGGATGAGTCTTGCTCGGCAAAAGCCGCAGCATTTCGATCACCGAACCCGGCAGGGTGCGTTCCGCGGCAATTTGTTGCGTAAACTCGGCCAGTTGCTTTCCATTCGGTAACTCGCCGTTGAGCAGCAGGTAAGCGACTTCCTCGAAGCTCGCTTTTTGCGCCATTTCATGAATGTCGTAGCCGCGATACATCAAACCGGCATTTGGATCGACCCAGCAAATTGCCGTTTCACCCGCAATCACGCCCGCAAGGCCCGGGCTGTATTCTGGATTCTTTTCAGTAGGCATTGGTCTCTCTTTACTTGCGAATCGCAATCGTTCAACTCACCGGATTTAAGTACTTAAGATTCAACATTCACCCTTCCAACTTTGCGCTGCGGGATCGTAGTCCAGCAACTTATAAAGCTCCCCCCTCGTTTGCATTTTCTCGATCCAACCTGATTGCGTGCCGGTCTTTTTTAGATCGCGCAGAAATTCCTCGGTCGCTTTCATTGAAACGCGAAATGCGCTCTGCGGAAAAATCACCATCTTGTAACCGAAATCCGCGAGTTCCTGAAACGAAAGGAGAGGACTCTTGCCGAACTCCGTCATGTTTGCGAGCAGCGGCGCTTTCACCTCGCTGGCGAATGTCTTGAATTCATCTGCGTTCTGCAGCGCCTCGGGAAAAATCGCGTCCGCGCCTGCCTGGAGATAACGGCGGGAACGTTCCACGGCGCGATCGAAATCCTCAACCGCCCGTGCGTCTGTGCGTGCGATGATCATGAAATTTTCGTCGCGTCGTGCATTCGCCGCCGCTTTGATTCTCCCAACCATCTCATCAAGATCGACCACTGATTTGCCTGCGAGATGTCCACAGCGCTTCGGAAATTCCTGATCTTCAATGTGGCAACTGGCCAAGCCTGACTTTTCCAGTTCACAAATCGTGCGCGCGACGTTCTCCGCGCCACCGAAACCGGTGTCCGCATCGACAATTGCCGGAATTGTTACCGCACTTGCAACATACCCTGCGAGGCTGACGACCTCCGTCATCGACAGCAACCCAATGTCGGGCACGCCAGCGGTGGCGTTGGCCATTCCCGCGCCGCTGATGTATACGGCATCAAAGCCAGCGCGCTCCACCTGCCGCGCGATCGCAGCATTCGGAACACCAGGCAACATGACGGGACCTGTAGCGAGCAGCTCGCGTAATCGGGTGGCCTTGCTCTTCGTTGTCATGTCGAGCGAAGTCGAGACATCTCTTGCTACTTCTGCGCCATCACCAACGCCTTCATCAGCTCGTCAACATTTGCCGCTTCATCCAGTTTCCAGGTCAGATCGACAATCTTCCTCGCGCGCTGTTGACCAATCGCTGGCTCAACCAGCGCAAAGAACTTGTCTTCGACCTCCAAATCTTTGAGAGGGTTCTTCGCGTGCCCGAGCGGGTAATCGACTCGCCTGGTCAATCGCCGGCCATCGGCAAGATCGACATGAACGATATTCGCCACCGCCTCTGGATACATGCCACTCAACTCGTTATGGCGAACGACTTTCACGTTCTCCAAAAATTTCCAAACTTCGCGGTCTGCAAAACGTTCGCGAGCGAATTGCTTGTCGGTGATTTCGCCATCGATTAGCGCGATAGCGGTAATATACGGCAGACTGTGATCAGCTGTTTCGCGCGTCTCGGGTTTCCATTTCTCCGGCTCGCTCCCGATGATGTCCACCGAAGCGTCGTGGCTCTCGATCGTCATCGACTTTGCCTTTGCAGGATCACCAATTTCGTTTCGCAATGAGAGTGCTGCCTCAATGGCGCTTTGGCTGTGATATTCGGCCGGCCAAAATTTGATGCTCGTGTTCAAAATCATTTCCGGCGCGCCCTTGAATTTTTCGCCCACGTTGCCTAACGAAACGCCAAGTTCCTTTTCGAACCCCATTTGTCCCTCGAAGATTGGCGCGGGGCCAGTCATCCCTGCCCGCGCGAGCAGGGCCGAGTAAACGCCTCGCCGGGCGGCGTCTGCAAATGCCACTCCTTTCCAGTGCGATAGTTCGCCCACGCGCGCCTGTCGCATGGCTGCGCACGCGACACCGGCAATGTTCACCGCGTGGCGCGTCTTTTCCGGATCAAGTTTCATCAAACGCGCGCACGCTAGCGTCGTGGAGAACGCGCCGTAAGTCACATGATCCCAGCCGCGTGCGCGAATACTGGCCGCGTCGCAGAGCCGGCATTGGACTTCATAGGCAAGTGCGATCGCGGCGATCAATTCCTGTCCACTTGCGGCTACGCTTTCCGCCACAGCCAGTGCCGCGGAAATATTGTCGCTGGGATGCGCCGGCTCTTTTGAAAGATAGGTGTCGTTGTAATCGAAATAGCGAATGCAACAGCCGTTGGCGAATGCGGTCCAGTCCGGCGGCGCCTTGTGATTGGTGCCAAGGATTGTCGCTCCGTGTTTTGCCGAAAAATCGGATGCGACTTTTCGCGCGATCGCACACGGCTCTTCATTCCATGCGCCGAGCGCGCAGCCCAGCGAGTCAATGACGCGCCGCTTTACTTCGTGCACGACTTCTTTGGAAAGATCTTCAAAGCGGAATGAGGAGGAATAGTTGGCGAGTTGATGAGCAAGTGTTGTCTTCATGAAAAAGTTGCAATTTCAATCTGCCGACGAATGGCGCGGGAGCAACATGCGATCTCGTAGGGCAGGCGCTCCGCCTGCCAATCTGGCAACCGATGCGGTTGCCCTACAATTAAAGAACGCGCAAAATAAGTCCGTGAGCGAATTTCAATTTGGTGGTGAATTTGTCTGGCATCCCTCGCCGGAGCTCGTCGCACAATCGAATCTTCAGCGCTTTATCGAGAAACATGAGCTCGGTTCGTACGATGAGCTGATGCGGCGTTCCACGACTGACATTGCATGGTTCTGGGACGCGGTGTTGAGCGATCTCGATATCCAGTTTTACAAACCGTACTCGCGCGTGGTCGATCTGAGCGAAGGCAAACCTTGGGCGCGTTGGTGTGTCGGCGGCGAAATGAACATTGTCCACAACATGCTCGACAAGTACGCCGGCACTGAGATCGACAATCGCCTTGCCATCAAGTCCGAGACCGAAGACGGAACTACTCGCACCCTCACCTACAAGACGTTGCGGGTGCAGACGAACGAGATGGCTGCGGCGCTGCGCAGCCTCGGGCTCGGTAACGGCGACGCTATCGGCGTGTTCATGCCAATGGTTCCCGAAATCGTGATTGCAATGCTCGCGATCATTAAGATCGGCGGAATTTTTCTTCCGCTCTTCTCCGGTTTTGGTGCAGCGGCGATTGTTTCGCGGCTCAAGGACGCCGAGGCAAAAGCGCTTTTCACTGCCGATGGAACTTATCGGCGCGGAAAATTTTGCGCGATGAAATCAGTCGCGCAGGAAGCAGCGTCGCAGATCGCCACGCTGAAACATTTGATCGTATTGGGAACTGCAGAAGATCAGCAAGCGGAGCGTTCGCCCTACAAAACGCATTCGTGGCGCGAACTGATAAATCAATCAACTCCCGGCTCTCAAAAACCAACTGCGCGCTCGTCGGCGGAAGATCCGATGATGATCATTTACACTTCGGGCACCACCGGTCGGCCAAAAGGCGCGGTCCATACGCATTGCGGGTTTCCAGTTAAATCGGCGCAGGACATGTGGCACGGGCTCGATCTGCACCCGGACGAAACTCTTTTCTGGATGACCGATATGGGCTGGATGATGGGACCATGGGAAGTTTTCGGCACGTTGCTGCTCGGCGCCACCATGATGCTTTACGATGGCGCTCCCGATTTTCCGGAACCAGATCGCGTGTGGCAATTGGTGGATCGACATAAAGTGACGGCGCTCGGCGTCTCGCCGACGTTGATCCGCGCGCTGCGGCGTCACGGCGACGAGATTGTGCATCAACACGATCTCTCATCGCTTCGTAAGTTCGCTTCCACCGGCGAACCGTGGAATCCCGATCCGTGGATGTGGCTTTTCCAAAATGTGGGCCGCGGAAAACTTCCAATCATCAATTATTCCGGCGGCACTGAAATCTCCGGCGGAATTGTGATGGGCAATGTCCTCACATCAATGAAACCGTGTGCGTTCTCCGGACCGCTCCCGGGAATGGCTGCCGTTGTTGTCGATGAAAATGGAAAATCCGTGCGCGGACAAGTGGGCGAACTGGTGATCCGCGAGCCGTGGATCGGGATGACGCGCGGCTTTTGGAAAGACAGCGAGCGCTACATCGATACTTACTGGTCGCGTTTCCCGGACGTCTGGGTGCACGGCGATTGGGCGGCAGTCGATAACGATGGGCTGTGGTATATTCTCGGGCGTTCCGACGATACAATTAAAGTTGGTGGCAAACGCGTGGGCCCCGCGGAAGTGGAGTCAATTCTTGTTGCTCACCCGCAGGTTAGCGAAGCCGCAGCCATTGGCGTCCCTGATTCCATAAAGGGCGAAGCACTGGTTTGCTTTTGCGTCTTGAAGAAAGGTGCCAATGGCGATGAAACCCTTGCAGCCGAATTAAAAAAAGACGTCGGACGTAACCTTGGCAAAGCACTTGCCCCGCGCGAAGTAGTTTTCGTTGCTGACATACCGAAGACACGGAACGCAAAAGTGATGCGCCGGATCGTGCGCGCCGCGTACCTGGGTGAAAAACTCGGCGACACATCCGCATTGGAAAACCCGGCATCGGTGGATGAAATCAAGCGCGCAGCCCGGTAGGGCGCGCCACTGTGTGAATTGCAAATCGGAAGGGGTGCAGAGGACTGCCCGTTCTCCTGATGAAACTGACATTCCTCGGCACGCGCGGTGAGATTGAGAAGCGAACGCGACGGCATCGTATGCATACCTCGCTGATGGTCTCGTATCGCGCCGCGGATGTGATGATCGATTGCGGCCTCGATTGGCTCGGGAAATTTGAGCGGCTGCATCCGAGCGCGATCGCGCTAACGCATGCGCACCCGGACCATGCATGGGGCTTGCGAAACGGCGCGCCCTGTCCTGTGTATGCGCCGCAAAAAACCTGGGAAACTTTAACCAGATGTCGCGTCGAAGATCGGCAACTAATCAAGGAGCGTACGCCCACGAAGATTTGCGGCATCACGTTCGAAGCGTTCGCAGTTGAGCACTCCATTCTTGCGCCGGCCGTTGGGTATCGTGTGAGCGCAGGGCGTGCATGCATTTTTTACGTTCCGGATCTCGTGTTCATCCACGAGCGCAGAGCGGCGCTGAAAAATGTGCAAATTTACATTGGCGATGGCGCCACGATAACGCGTTCGTTTATTCGAAGACGCGGCAAAACACTCATTGGCCATTCGCCGGTTCGCACCCAGTTGACATGGTGCGAAAAAGAAGGCGTCCCGCTAGCCATCATTACGCATTGTGGCTCGGAGATTGTCACTGGTGATGAACGCCAGCTATTTGCAAACCTCCGGGGCATAGCTGCTGAGCGTGGCGTCGAGGTGCGCATTGCCTACGATGGAATGAAGCTGGAGCTGTGATGGTCCAACGTGGTGGCGTAGTTTGAAGCATGTCGTTGCGCCTTTTTCTTTGTGGCGACGTGATGACTGGACGCGGAATTGATCAGGCGCTCCCCCATCCGGTGAATCCAAACTTATTTGAGCCGTATGTGCGGGATGCGCGCGAGTATGTCGCTCTCGCCGAGAAGGCCAATGGACCGATACCGCGCCCGCTGACTTTCGATTACATCTGGGGCGAAGCGCTGGGCGAACTGGAACGCGCCGAGGTCGATTTGCGGGTCGCAAATCTGGAGACCGCTGTCACCTCGGCTGAAACGCCATGGCCAGAAAAAGGAATTCATTATCGGATGCATCCTCAGAACATTGGCTGCCTCACCGCTGCGCAGATCAGCGCATGCGCTTTGGCAAACAATCATGTTTTGGACTGGGGATACGATGGATTATCGGAAACCCTGAAAACCCTACACGCGGCAGGCATCGCGCACGCAGGCGCGGGCAATGACTCCGAAGAAGCGATGCAGCCTGCAGTGCTCAATACGTCTGGCAATGGTCGCCTGCTATTATTTTCATTTGCCTCAACAACCAGCGGTGTCCCGCAAGATTGGAGGGCCACCAGCATTTCGCCCGGAGTCAATCTGCTCGATGACCTTTCTGAAGCCACCGCCGCGCGCGTGGCTGATCGGATGCGCGAGCATCAACGAACGGGCGATTTGATTATCGCTTCCATTCACTGGGGCAGCAATTGGGGTTACGAAATTCCGCGTGACCAAATCACGTTTGCTCATCGCTTGATTCAAGAAGGCATTGCAATCGTGCACGGACACTCCTCTCATCACGTGAAAGCGATTGAGGTCTTCAAGCGACGCCTCATTCTTTATGGCTGCGGAGATTTCCTTACCGACTACGAAGGAATCAGTGGTTATCCGGCAGCTGCCGGATTCCGCGGCGATTTGGCCCTGATGTATTTGATTGAACTCGACTCCGGCAGCGGCGAACTGACCGCTGCGCGTTTGGTCCCGATGCGAATGCGGCGGTTCAGACTGGAACGTGCATCAGCCGCCGACGCCAGATGGCTGTGTAATCGCCTGAACGAACTGGGGAAGCCGTTTGCCACTCAGACGCGCCTAGACAACGACGATAGTCTGACACTCCACTGGCAAACAGAATGACGAAACGCTAATGACGAATGACGAAGGAATGTCGAAGTCCGAATGACGAACAATACGGGGGGTGATCTCCTCACGTTTTTTCGGATTTCGTCATTCGGATTTAATTTGTCATTCGTCATTCGAGCTTCGTCATTTCGATGAGTTCCTGCAAAAAGCGCTCAACCTCGGCGGGATTCTTTAACGCATAGTGCGCGGCGGTCGAGCGCGGCTGCTCACTCACGAGAATGCCTGTGCCGCATTGCCCAAGCGCGCGGAACGCGTCTTCGTCCGTGCGATCATCTCCAATGTAAATCGGACGGACCTTGCCGTGCTCCAAACCGAGGTTTTCCAGTAACCAGAGCACAGCTTTGCCTTTGTTCCAATCGGTGTTGGGCAGCAGTTCATAAACTTTTTTGCCCTCCATTGTCCGCAGCTCTCGATGTCGCGCGGCGACCTCGCTGACGGCCCGCTCCAGCTCGGGAAAGTAGCTTTCATTTACGTTCCGATAATGCGCAGCGAGGGAGAAACGTTTTCTCTCAATGAGCGCGCCCGTAATGCCGGCGAGTTTTTCCCGAAGCTCTTTTTCCGCTCCATCCAGTGCTGGCAGGAACTTCGTCGCCTGTTGTCTCCGCAGCCTGCGCGGTCCAGCGATATCAAATCCGTGGCTGCCAGCATAAACGATCCCATCGATAGCAACACGCTTGCGGACGTCATCGAGATCGCGGCCACTTAGGACGGCCAGCGACGCTCGCATGGCTAATCCTTGCAGCGTCTGCCGCATGGAATCTGAGAGAAACGCTTTATCGGGATGACTCACGATTGGCGTGAGCGTCCCATCGTAGTCCAGAAAAATCGCAAGGCTGCGGTCACCCGCTCCTGCGATTTCTTGGACGTGCTCAAGTGCCGAAGGAAGCATATTCGATTTAACAAAAGGCGTTAAAAGAGTTACAACGTTACAAGGTTTAAAAGGATTCCAGACTCCCTCCGTTGTAACGGTGTAACCTTTTTAACGTTTTATCGCTCTAAAAATGAATCGCCTGATCGTCGTTTCTAATCGGTTGCCATTCGCGCTGGATTCGACAGGCGAAGACCTTTGGACAGTAACACCGGCCGCCGGAGGACTCGTTTCTGCGGTGGAGCCGGTGCTGCGCGAACGCGGCGGCGTATGGATTGGATGGCCCGGAAGTGCAGGCGAAATCCCGAAGCGTGCGCTTGCCGAAGCCACACGTGACGCCGGTTACAAAGTAGTGGCCGTTGCTCTTAGTGAAACCGAGCGCGACGAATTTTACTACGGCTACTCAAACGGAGTCATCTGGCCGCTGTTTCACGATCTGCAAAACTTTTGCAATTTCGAGCCGGCATATTGGGAAGCTTACAAGGAGGTGAACGAGCATTACGCCGATGCCATCGCTCGCTGCTCGCAACCTGACGACTTCATCTGGGTGCACGATTATCACCTGATGTACGTCGCGCAGGCATTACGCGAACGCGGTTTACGCGCAGCGTTGACGTTTTTCCTGCACATCCCCTTCCCGCCGTATGACATTTTCGCAAAGCTTCCGCAACCACAGCGATTACTGCGCGCCCTGCTCCAGTTTGATCTACTTGGATTCCAGACTCGGCGTGACGTTCGCAACTTTCTCGGGTGCGTACGGCGCGTAATGTCAGACGCACGCGTCGTTCCTCGCCGCGAACTTCAATTGGTTCGTTTCGAAAAACGCGAGATTCGCCTGGGGCATTTCCCGATTGGAATCGACTTCGACTCGTTTGAAAGGGGTGCAATGTCCGACGCGGTCGCGCGCAGATCTCAGGAGTTGCGTGCCAGGTTTCGTGATTGCCAGCTGATCCTGGGCGTGGACCGGCTCGATTACAGCAAAGGAATTCCCGAACGCTTGCGCGCATTCCGCAACGCGCTGGAACGCCATCCGGAACTGCGCGGACGCGTCGTGCTCACCCAGGTTGTTGTGCCGAGCCGCGTAGAGATTCCCAGATATCACGAGTTCAAGCAACGGATCGACCGCCTGGTCGGCGATATCAACGGGCGCTTCTCCACCAGTAATTGGTTGCCGGTGCAATACCATTTTCGCAGCCTCGATCGCGACGACCTTCTCGCGCACTACCGCGGATGCGACATCGCCTTCGTTACGCCGCTCAAGGACGGAATGAATCTGGTAGCCAAGGAATATTGTGCCTGCCGCATCGACGAAAATGGCGTGCTCATCCTGAGCCAGTTCGCCGGCGCAGCGGAGCAGCTCAAGACCGGCGCACTGTTGGTTAATCCTTACGACGTCGAGGAAATGGCCGATACAATTTTGAAAGCATTTCGGATGAGCGATGCCGATCGCACCGCGCGCATGAAGCGCATGAGACGTGGGGTGCGCGATGAGAACGTCTTTTGGTGGGTTGATTCGTTTCTGAGAGCCGGAGCAAAGCTCGCTGCTCGCTCCGCGGGATTCCGCGGCCGCCAAGGAGCGAGGCACGCAAAAACGCCCAGCGCTCAACGAATCTGAATTGGAACGTTGGATGTTGGACGTTGAAAGCCTTTTTCGGAAGGACTTCCCATTCAGCGAAAAACGATCCTTTGATGGGGCGCAGAACGCATGGCGATCATCGATAATCTCCAAAAAATTTCGGGTACGGTTTGGGAATTGCCCGCGACCTACAAGGAAGGCATGCGCGTGCCGGCACGGATCGTTGCGACGGAAAAGCTGGTTCGGGACATGGACGAGGCCGTTTACCAGCAGATTAGCAATGTCGCCACATTGCCCGGAATCACGCGTTACGCGCTCTGCATGCCCGATGGTCACAGCGGCTATGGCTTTCCAATTGGCGGCGTCGCGGCGATGGATGTGCACGAAGGCGGCGTCATTTCTCCCGGGGGCATTGGATTCGACATCAACTGCGGGATGCGTCTGCTTATCACCAATCTCACGTTCGAGGATGTGCACCCCCATTTGCATCAGATTGTTGACCGGCTCTTTGAGCGCGTTCCCGCGGGAGTCGGAAGTCACGGATTTCTCAAATTGTCGCATCAGGAATTTCGCGACCTGGTCGAGGACGGCGCGCGCTGGTGTGTTGAGCGCGGCTATGGCTGGGAGGACGACCTTGAAGTTACCGAGGAGAACGGTTGCATCGCAGGCGCCGACGCCTCGAAAATCAGCGAGCGTGCAATCGATCGAGGGTACAACCAAGTCGGTACCCTCGGCAGCGGCAACCATTATCTGGAAGTGCAGGTCGCGCGGCCAGAGGACGTGCGCGACAAACAGCTCGCGAAAAAATTTGGAATCACCATCCCGAACCAGGTCGTGGTGATGTTTCATTGTGGTAGTCGCGGCTTCGGTCACCAGGTTGCCACCGATTACCTCCAGAAGTTTCTGAAGGTGATGGAATCGAAATATGGAATCAAAATTTTGGATCGCGAACTTGCGTGCGCGCCGTTCGAATCGCCGGAAGGCAGTGACTATTTCGCTGCGATGAAATGCGGATTGAACATGTCATTCGCCAACCGGCAGGTCATTCTCCATCAGATTCGCGAAGTTTTTTCCGAAGTGTTCGGTCGCAGCCCCGAGGATCTCGGGATGCAAATGATTTACGACGTCGCGCACAACACCGCTAAATTGGAAAAGCATATCGTCAATGGGAAGGAAAAGAGGCTGCTTGTTCATCGGAAAGGGGCGACACGAGCGTTCGGCCCGGGACGCGGCGAAGTCGCCGCGCGTTACCGGGACATTGGTCAACCGGTGATCATTGGCGGCTCGATGGAAACTGGGTCGTATCTGCTCGTCGGCACAGCATCGGGCGCAGAAACATTCTTCAGCACAGCGCATGGAAGCGGTCGCACGATGAGCCGCACCAAGGCGCGCAAGCTATGGCATGGCAAAGAACTCCAGCACGATCTGGAAGCGCGCGGCATTTATGTCCGCAGCACGTCATGGGCAGGACTCGCTGAGGAAGCCGGGCCCGCCTACAAGAACATCGATGAAGTGATCGCCGCGACGGAGCTGGCGGGAATTAGCAAACCCGTGGTGCGATTCACCCCGATCGGGAATGTGAAAGGATAGTGATGACTAGTGATCAGTTAACCGTGATTTTGCCATGATTTTGCGCACCCCAATCACTCTCATCACTGGTCCCCTTGGCAGCGGTAAGACGACGCTACTGCGGCACATCCTGGCCACGCGCCCTGCGAAGATTGCGATCGTGATGAATGAATTCGGCGAGATCGCCATCGACACGAAAGTGATTGAAGGCAAAAACGTGCGTATTTCAGAACTGGGCGGCGGCTGCGTTTGCTGCTCGTTGCTCGGGGAATTCGAGGCTGCAGTAACCGAGATCATCAAGAAGGTGGCGCCCGAAATGATCGTCGTCGAGACCACTGGCCTCGCCGAACCTGAAGCGCTCGTGTTCAACATCCAGGAGGCACTGCCTCAGTGCCGGCTAGACGGCGTCGTTTCAGTCATCGATGCAGACATGCTGGTTCGTTTCCCAGAACTGGGTCATACCACCCGCTTGCAGATCGAAGGCGCGGATATCTTGCTTTTGAACAAGATCGATCTTGTCGATGCGGCGCAAATCAAGCCGCTTCAAAGGAAATTGCGCAACATCAATCCAACTGCGGCAATCGTTCTCACCGAGCGTTGTCGGATCGATCCGGAACTTTTGTTCGGCATCCCGCAGGCGCGGGGGAGAAAGATCGCGCCCCCCCAGCATCAACACCAGCCAGAGTTCGAATCGTTCGCGTTCGGTTCGGACAAGACTTTTTCCCGCGATTGCTTTGAACGTTTCGTGGGCGGACTGCCTGCGAACGTGATCCGGGCGAAGGGTTTCATCCGCTTCTCCAATGACGCGCATCTTTTCAATTTCGTGGCCGGCCGCTGGGAGTTGGAACCGTTTGAAGCCGAGAACACGGAGCTAATCTTTATCGGGAAGAACGTTTTGTCGAAAAAGGAAGCGATCATCGAATCCCTAAAGAGATGTCAGCAATGAGTCCGGTGAAAACACAAGATTACCCCAAAGCGAAGATGACAATTTGCAGGGCGTCTGTCAGACGCCAACGGAATGGTATGGCGTTTCACAGAAACGCCATACAAAATCTCCCGTCTCTTCGCGGATACATGACATCTTTTAAGCCATAGATGCCCTACCGTTATCTCGAGGACATAGGAACCGCGGATATCGCATTTGAAGCGACGGGGCGCGACCTGCCGGAATTGTTCACGGCTGCGGCTGACGCGACGATGAACGTGATGATAGATAATCTCGCCGCAATCAAGTCGCCTGAGACGCGACAAATCGAACTCTCGAACGACAGCATTGAAATGTTGCTTTTCGATTTTTTGCAGGAGCTCATTTATTTCAAAGACGCCAGGCGTCTTTTATTGCGACCTCGCAAGACGCAAATCGAACACAAAGACAAAGAATATTTCCTAAAAGTAACAGTCGCCGGCGAGCAATTAGATGCGACTCGTCATCATCAGCGTGCGGATGTGAAAGCGGTCACGCTTCATGGTTTCTCTGTAGAGAAACAGGACGGCAATTGGAAAGCGAGAGTGCTTTTGGACATTTGATCTCAACACACCTGCAGTTTTCCAAGCGTGACAGAAATGACGAAGCACGAATGACGAATTAATGACGAAGCCCGAATGATAGAGTCTTGTGCCAGCCGCTGTGAGTCGTTTTGGATATTGTCATTCGGATTTCCTTCGGCATTCGACATTCGGATTTCGTCATTTTCTTTATTTCGGCTCCAGCGCGACGTAACCGCTGCGGCCCTGGCTGTAGATACGCATCAAAATCTTTTCGTTAGATTTCAGCTTTTTGTTGGCGGCGACAAGGTCCTTCGCACTCTTAACCCGCTGCTTATTCACTTCCTGGATCACGTCTCCTTCGCGCAGACCAGCTTTTCCCGCGGGCGAGTCCGCATCAACTTCTGCGATCACTGCCCCTTGAATGTCCTTTGGGAGATTCAGCGCGGTGCGAATGTCATCGGTGATATCCGCCACTGCGACGCCACCAAACACAGTCGTTTTCTCGGGCTGCGCACTTTCTTCAGGAGACGCTTCGGGACCTCCTTCTTCGGTTACCCCGGCGGGCATCTCAGCAAGCTGAACATCGAACATTGTTGTTTGACCTTCGCGATTCACCTGGATCTGCGCCTTGCTGCCGGGCGCCATCGAGCCAATCATCAAACGCAGCTCACGCGCGTCGCTTATTTTCTTTCCGTTCACCGTAGTAATCACATCGCCGGTCTTCATTCCCGCTTTTTGCGAGGGTGTGTTCGGTGCGACCTCGCCTACCAGGGCGCCGGTCTGCTGCCCTTTGAGCTTCATCGCTTCGGCCAGCTCGGGAGTGAGCGTTTGCACGGACGCGCCGATGTAGCCGCGCACAACGCGACCCTTTTCGCGCAGGCTCTGCATCACATCGCGCGCGAGGTTCGCGGGAATCGCGAAGCCCACGCCCTGGTTACCTCCGCTTCTGCTGAAAATGGCAGAGTTAATACCTAACAACTCGCCTTTGATATTGACTAACGCGCCGCCGGAGTTGCCCATGTTAATCGCCGCATCGGTCTGAATGAAATTCTCATAATCAACAATCCCCATCCCGCCGCGACCGACGGCGCTGATGATTCCCATCGTAACGGTCTGCCGCAGGCCAAATGGATTGCCCACGGCGAGCACAATGTCGCCTGCGCGGGCTTTATCGCTATCGGCGAACGTGATTCCAGGCAGGTTCTTCTCGTCGATTTTCAGCAAGGCAACGTCGGTGCCTGGGTCGGTACCGACTTTTTTTGCATTGTATTTACGCAGCTCCGTGCCGAGTCCGATCATGATTTCTTCCGCGCCCGAGACGACGTGATTAGCGGTGAGAATGTATCCATCCGGGCTGACGATCACGCCCGAGCCGAGGCCTTGAAGCGTTTGCCCCGAATGCGTTCGGGGTTGTCCCCCGAAAAATTGTCGCAGCTCGTCATCGGAAAATGGAAACGGCGCCGTCGTCCGCGAAACCGTCTGAGTGGTGAATACTGTGACCACGCTCGGCGCCACCTTTTCGACAACCGGGGCAAAGCTGGTGAGAACTCCCGGCTGCATCGGCGTTCCTTGCGCTATAGCCGAAAACGCGGTCGTCGATACGCAAAGCAAGACGCTGATCAACAACCCGAAGGACCGAAAAATTCCTCTTCGCATAAAGCGTTTCCCCATCAGGTAAATCGCACGGTCGACCGCACGCGGCCCCTTTTGCTGATTCGAATAACAACGAAGGTGGAACGGAGAAGTGCGATGCACGTTTCGCTAAAGGCGCGAAGATGGAACGCTTCAGCGCCACCACACCGGTATAACTCGAAATCTTGTTTTTCCTCCGAAGATTTCAGAGAGCGCACGAATCACACGAAACAACGCGAATATTCTAAGAGCTTTGCACGCGACCACCTTGGAACTGCCGTCTTTGAATTCTGCAATGCAGAGGCGTGGTTTCTGATTTTTCTTTGGCGTTATTCGGGTGTTTCGTGGGCGGTCAAAGCTTCGGTTGCGGCTGCGCCGCACCGGGGAACTCGCCGTTGACATCGCAAAGAAAAAGTACGTTACCGGCATCATTGATATCGGGTGTGAAGGAGGTGCCAAAAAAGAAGCCGCCAAAATGTCCGCCAATAGGTGAAGCATCACTGCACATCGAAGTTGTGTCTCCGCTACCACTTAGTCCGCCACAGCCAATTGCGATTGCGCTGATTGTGCCGTCGGAGCTCAGCGGCTCTTTTAACCACGCGCTGGAAGGCCTTCAATCTGGATTTTGGATTGGACGTGAGGGTCGTTGTCCGCTGCGGTCCCGTCGGCGGCAAAAGCCCCGGGGAGGCCGAGGCAGCCCCCTCGGCTACAACGCAGCGCTAAACAAAAAAAGTCTGTTCGTGATCTCTGCCTTCACAGGCCGTTCAGCTATCGGCTATCAACTGTCAGCTTTGCTCGCCTTACGGCCTTGGCGGTGGCGTCGGGTGTGGCGGCGGTGTCGGGTGAGGTCTGGGCGTTGGCGTAGATGTCGCTGTCGCGGTAGGCGTTGGGGTTACAGTTTCAGTTGCAGTTGGAGTAGCAGTAGCAGTAGGCATCGGGGTCGTAGTTGCCGTAGGTGTCACTGCTGGTGTGGGCGTCGAAGTGGGTGTTGCGGTCGGCGTAGCAGTCGATGACGCTGTTGCTGTTAGAGTCGCCGTTGGTGTTGCAGTTGCAGTCGCCATCGGCGTCGGCATCGGGCGTCCCTTCGCCGCAGCAGACGAACCCTTGGTTCAATGGTGACGTTCTCCACTCCCAGAACCCTGCACACGGTGGACGGATCGTTAGGGATTTGAGACCCTGGCTCCCTTGAATTGTGAGACGTGATTAGCTGTAGGGGAGGCTGGTAGCTTCCCCTACAACTTCAACGCTTATCACCACGACGGTTAATCTGCCTTCCGCTGACATTGGCCAGCTTTCGGTCCTTTGCTAGCGCAAGTGCGCGGACACTACCAACAGGCGGGCCGCCAAAGCGCACTGTCACTTCGTTGGAACAGTTCTGTGTGGGCGATTCACACACCTTGTAGGTATAGCGGTCGTTGCCACCCTTCACACCGATGGAATCAGTGTAGGAGCCTGTGTTCGGCACGGTCGCGATCCGATTGCTATTGCGGTAAATGTCGATATTGGCCGAGATCGCTCCGTGCCAGGTGAGGTCAACCGTCTGCACGCCGCGCACCTTGTAGCCAACGGCACTGAGCGTGATCTCCGGCGTCGGGCTCGGCGTCGCCGTAGGTGTTACGGTGGGGGTTGCCGTCGGTGTTGCGGTAGGAGTTGGTGTAGGCGTAGCTGTAGCAGTTGGTGTGGGCGTAGGAGTTGGGGTTGAAGTAGGTGTCGCTGTCGGCGTGGCCGTCGGCGTTACGGTGGGTGTGGGTATAGGTGTCGCGGTAGGAGTTGCTGTAGGCGTGGCTGTAGCAGTTGGTGTAGGCGTAGGAGTTGGGGTTGAAGTAGGTGTCACTGTTGGCGTTGGCGTCGGAGTGGCCGTCGGCGTTGCTGTAGCGGTAGCCGTAGCAGTAGCCGTTGGCGTTGGCGTCGGAGTGGCCGTCGGCGTTGCTGTAGCGGTAGCCGTAGCAGTAGCCGTTGGTGTGGGTGTTGGTGTGTGAGTAGCTGTTGGAGTCGGAGTCGGCGTGAATGTAGCCGTTGGTGTGGGTGTTGGTGTGTGAGTAGCCGTTGGAGTCGGAGTCGGCGTGAATGTAGCCGTTGGTGTGGGTGTTGGTGTGTGAGTAGCCGTTGGAGTCGGTGTCGGCGTGAATGTAGCCGTTGGTGTAGGTGTTGGTGTGTGAGTAGCTGTTGGAGTCGGAGTCGGCGTGAATGTAGCCGTTGGTGTGGGTGTTGGTGTCTGAGTAGCTGTTGGAGTCGGAGTCGGCGTAGACGAGCACCCGCTGATCACGTCAACAAGACGAGCGACTATCTGGTCCCCTGAATCCGTTACGTTCGCTCCAGTGACGAGGAATCCACCCCCATTCGTGTTCGTAACGACCGAACCACGAGCTGTGGACTGGACTGTGCCGGCGAAAACGTCGAGCGCTTGGCCGAGAGGTTGACCTTCGCGAGACAGGAGCTGCACCCGAACTGTGTTAGAATTCGAATCACTCCATCTGACCAGGTAAACCTCGTTGACGGGGTCGAAGGCCAGCGCGGCGGAGTCCGCTCCACTGTTATCCACCAGCGTCAGCAAGGGCCCGATCGGCTGGCCGGAGGCATCAAGGAACTGCCCGAACAGCGGCTTCGGTGATGTAAAACCGGTGAACACGACGAGATACTGATTCGCGATCGCGTTGTAGGCCACGCCAGAGGCGACCTGGAGGCCGGGAAAGACGCCGCTGATAACAAACGGAGGCGTTAGCGGCACGCCGTTACTATGCAAGAGCTCGCCCGTGAGATCTCGTGCGGTTTGATCCCGCCAAGTTGACAGGTAATCGCCGGTGATTGAATTCACTCCGACTTCACCTGCTGGAGCGACTCCGAAGGCGGTTGTAATCGCTGTCGGCGAGCCGAGCGGTATGCCGTTGCCACCGATTCGGCGGTAGTAGATGCCGTCAGCCACTCCGCCTGCGAAGCTCCGCGCATGGTGAAAGAACTCGCCAGTAACGGAGTTGAATACAAGGCTCTGCTCGAAACCTGCGTTGGAGACTTGGACCACTGCTCCAATGGTATCGCCAGTGGCAGCTACGAGCGTACCCTCAGCATTGTTGGAATTCTCTTCGTGGCGCCACGTAATAAAGTACTGATCGGTATTGGAATTATAGGCGATGGCAGGCTCGAGAAAGGTATCGTTTCCTAATATGATCGTCTTGTTCGGACCGACGAGCGAGCCATTGACCGAAACACGCTGAGCAAGTACTTCGGTGCGGCCGCCGACAAGTTGGTCCCAGGCAATCAGGAATTCGTTAGCCTGACTGTTGAATGCGGTTGCGGTCGTATCAGTACCATTGATACCCGATGGACTCAGGAGCAGGATCGGGCCACGGAGTACCGCACACTGGTCGCCCGGAAGCTGCGGCGCGTCGCTCCGAGAGCTATGGATTACTGGGGAGCTGGGTTCGAGGTCCTGTCCTTGGGCAGCATTTGCAGTTTGGTTCGTCGGGTTCGCTCGAAGCACCAGGCTCGAGAACGCGCCGAAGCCAAGCAGCAGTAGAAAGACGCCGGGAAAGAAGGATTTTTTTTTCATGGATCGAATGGAGTTAAGGCTCGTGAGGCGGCGTTTTTAACCGAACAGCGAAAATCTGGCAATCTTTTTTTTTGCCAGCGGAATCACCCGCCTTCGCCAAGGCTACGGCGCGCCGGGCGCTGGCCTTCGGCCGTTCAGCTATCAGCTATCAATTATGAACCATCAGCTTTCACACAATCACCCCCGGGGCGGCGGCGTCGGATGTGGCCGCGGAGTTGGGTGTGGATGCGGAGTTGGGTGTGGATGCGGCGTCGGGCGCGGCGTCGGTGTGATTGTTGGCGTAGCAGTAGGCGTTGGAGTAGCGGTCGTTCTGAGAATCGCACCGAAACCGCCTACTGCGGTTCCGGTGTTTGTCGCAGTAAAGGAAACGTTATAGAGGTCCTGATTTGTGCCGCTTTCCTCACGCGTCCACGTCTGTCCTCCATCTGTTGTTCTTACAACCGTGCCCAGTTGTCCGACAGCCGTTCCATTGGAAGCATCTGCAAAGGAAACTCCTAAAAGTATCTCGGATACGCCACTGACCTGGCTAACCCAATTCTGTCCGGCATCTGTCGTTCGTAGAATCGTCCCCTGATCACCTACAACTGTGCCCGTATTAGCGTCCGCAAACCAAACTGCTCGAAGCTGGTTGATAGTGCCGCTTGTTTGCGGGGCCCAGCTTTGTCCACCATCAGTCGTTCTTAGGATCACACCATCATTGCCAACAACGGTCCCGGTATTCGTATCAGTAAAATAAACTCCCAACAGGCCGGTGGCCTGGCTGGGTTGAGTGACCCAATTTTGTCCACCATCGGTTGTGCTGAGAATTTTTCCTTCGAGGAACCCGACGGCCGTACCGTGATTTTCATCGCTGAAGTATACGGCATAAAGCCAGTCAGTTGTGTCGGTGGTCTGTTGCGTCCAGTTGTTGCCGCCGTCGGTTGTCCTCAGGATGATGCCCTCCTGGCCTACGAGGGTTCCAATGTCGGAATTGACGAAGTGCACACCGAAAAAGTTCAGGCCGGCAAACGGATCGCCTATTCCGCTGTTTTGGCGTACCCAGCTGTTACCGCCATCGGTTGTCCTTAAGATCATGCCATCGGGATTCTCATAACCCACAGCAGTTCCCGTGTTCGCATCGGTAAACGAAACGCCGTACAAAAAATTGAAGGTGACAGTTGGCTGACTGTTCCACTGCGCACCTCCATCAGTTGTCTGAAGGAGGATCCCAGCGTCGCCGACGATCGTCCCGGTGTTTGCATCGGTGAAGGACACGGCGTAGAAAGCGTTCGCGCCTTGCGGGAGTGAGTAATTCGTCTGCTCAACCCAGTTGTTCCCACCATCGGTCGTTCTGAGAATGATGCCGGTGCCGCCCAACTCGAAGCCGGAAATCGTTCCATTATTCGTGTCGGTGAACGAAACGCCATAAAGAGTCTTGGTCGTTCCGCTCGTTTGAGGCGACCAAGTGTTGCCTCCATTGGTCGTTCTGAGAATCAGGCCTCCATCGCCGACAGCGGTTCCGGTATTGGCATCGGTAAACGAAACTTTAAAAAGACACACCGTTCCCGGGTTTGCCTGTTCTATCCACGTGCCGCCACCATCGTTTGTTCTGAGAACGGTGCTTTCTCCGCCGATTCCGCACGCTCCACCCACCGCGGTTCCTGTATTCGCATCGATAAAGGAAACACCGAATAGTGTATTCGCGGTCCCGCTTGATTGAGGAACCCAGCTGTTTCCACCGTCAGTGGTCCTGAGAATCGTGCCACCTTCGCCGACAGCCGCCCCATTATTTGCATCAGTGAACGAAACTCCACGAAGTTGAAGGGTCGTTCCGCTTGGCTGGCTGGCCCAATGCTCACCACTATCTGTGGTCCTTAGGATGACGCCGGCTTCCCCTACGGCCGTTCCGTTATTTGCGTCTGTAAAGGAGACGGCCCATAAAGTTTGTGTTGTACCACTGGCTTGAATTGTCCAGCTGTTTCCGCCATCAGTCGTCCGCACGATCGTCCCGTATTCGCCCACAACGGTGCCAGTGTTTGCATCCACAAAGGAAGCGCCTCGAAGATTGTTACCTTGGGGAAGAGGATTTTGCCAGTGCCATTGCGAGCTTGGTGCGCCAGTTGAGGGTTTGCCCAAGACGGTAGCGGTTGCGCCACTTCGAGCCTGTCCGGCGTGGATGGCCAGTAGGAGGCCGCAGGAAGCTGCAAGGCCCAAGATAGTCAACGGGATTCTAGGATTTGTTACTCTCATAGTTTTCGTTTGCGTTATTGTTAGAATTGTTGGTTAACTGCTTCTAAATTGTGTGGTCGAATGACCAGGCTCATCGGATCGCCCCGCCCTCTACACAGAGATGGGCAGGGGTGAGGGCTCTCTCAGCAATTATCGCGTGCAAGCGGCAACCCCTCATCTTGCTCCTCTCCCCTTGCTCAAGGGGAGAGGTGATTTTTCGCGATTTTGGTTGAGTATTCATTCTTATCTTCATCTCCCTAAGACTGATGACCCAGCCCAACGCTTCCCGTATGAATGAAACGCTAGCCACGCGCTAGCGCGGCGGAGTCGGGTGTGGCGGAGGTGTCGGGTGAGGTCTGGGCGTTGGATGAGGCCTTGGTGTTGGATGAGGCCTTGGTGTTACAGACAGCGTCGGTGTAGGTGTAGGAGTTACAGTTGGAGTGGGTGTCGGCGTAGCTGTTGGCGATGGCTCACCACCATTTGTCGTCCGGACAATTAGGCCGCCGTCGCCGACTGCGATGCCTGTCAAAGCGTCGCTTGCAAAAGAGACATCATTAAGGTTTGCAGCGGTTCCGCTTGTTTGGTCCGCCCACGTAATGCCGGTGTCTGTCGTGTGTAGGATTCTGCCCCCTGCGCCAACGGCAAACCCGCTAGCCGCTATTGGAAAAGCAACGCCTTCTATGGCCTGGTTGTAAATCAAGGTTGACCAATTCAGTCCGGCATCTGTTGTTCTTGCCAGAGCGCCGCGTCCGTCGAAGAGAGTTCCTGAAACGAGACCGGTATTTTGGTCGATGAAGAATACGTCATTGCAGCCGCCTTCATTATTGTCGAAATAGAAGGGCTGAAAAGCCCAACTGACCCCGCCGTCAGTAGTTGCGCCCACCAAGGGTTGGAAGATCGAATTCTGTCCCGCAACAAAGCCAACTGCTGCGTTCAACATCTGAGCGCCCGGGAATCCGCCGCCAAAGAATCCACTCTGGCCGATCTCCCACGAGGCGCCTGAATCTGTGGAGTAAAGAATAGTTTGAGAGTCACCGCCGCAAATTCCGTTTACCCCGTTAAACGAGACCGACCTAAGACTATCTCCCACACCACTGGAGACCGGTCCCCAAGCCGTTCCGCCGTCAGTTGTACGAAGAATCAGTCCTTGCTCGCCAACAGCAACTCCTGCATTAGCATCGAAGAAATACACGCCGTGCACGGTTGTTGTGGTGCCTGATACCAGGGGCGCCCACGTCGCGCCAGCATCCGTGGTCTTTAGAATCGTGCCACTGTCTCCAACGACGAAACCTATTCCCGAATCGAGGATATACGCGCCATTTAGGTTGTTCGTTGTCCCTGAATCAACAGGGTTCCATTGGCCAAAAACGTTGAAGCTCGAAAAGAGCGCGAAGAAGAATGTGAAAGAGATTGCTTTGAAACTAGACATCGGTTCCCTCCAGATTGTTTTGAATAAGCTGCTCCGCCCCCTAAGGCGAGTAGCCGCGCATTATCGCTAGCGACAACAGCGGCGCCGTCAACCGGTCTTCTGCCGATTCAAATCATTGTGTCGTGAATTTGTCGCAAAGAATCGGATCGAACATGGCGAATCGTGGCGGAACGACGCAGGTGGACAATCAGCTTTTGCGTTTCCGTCCAAGTTCTTCCAGCAACTCGATCTGGATCTGCTGAATCTCGAACAAACGGTTGTATTGTCGGCGCAACAGATGATCGATTTTTTCGTGCAAATGCCGGATCTCAAGCTCAGCCTTTAAATTGACTTTGTAATCGTTTTCGGCTCGTAAACGGTCTCGCGCTTCGGCTCGATTTTGGCTCATCATGATGATTGGTGCCTGTACTGCAGCCAGGCAGGATAGAATCAGATTCAGGAGAATGAACGGATAAGGATCGAAGGCGTGCGTCACGAGGAGGACGCCGTTAATGGCGATCCAGATGAGGAGCACGGCGCCAAACGTGATGAGGAATTTCCAACTGCCTCCGAACTCGGCTATGTGGTCGGAGAGTCGCTCGCCGAATGTGAGCTTCTTTTCAAATTGTTTGCTAATGTCGCTGGAAAGGATCTCATGCTGCTCAAGGCTTTCGATGACTTCTTTGTCGAGCGCGGAAAGTTCCCCAATCTCCTCCTGCAAGACTTCTTTTACGTAATTCTTGCGGAACTCGCCCAGATCGTCGAAACAGATGAACCCCTTGCTGTCCACGCCGGGCCTTTCCTTCTTGATGAACTCGAGAAGCGACGGCCGAACCAGCTCCGCCACCATTCCGCTGTGTGGTGATCTCGTTTTTTTGCAGATCTGACAGACCAGCGGTGCGGTTGCAGTTTGGCTCATCGGAATTTCGCTGGTGAATTAAGCTGCTGTCCTGCCACTTGTCGATGCCATTGCAATTACCGACCCAAAAGCTCGCCTCTCCCTTTGCCAAAGGGAGAGGATTAAGGTGAGCGTTTCGACGAGCAGCGCTCCTGCAGCGCAAACCAGATCGCTTGCAAGACGCTGTCGAGTTCCTGACGAACCTGATGATTC
>WNGK01000875.1_pt1 | contig 31732 bp, 29 predicted proteins | sample 5400601 | NCBI WGS metagenome assembly WNGK01 (sample SAMN13153376, study PRJNA577476) | soil metagenome | isolation source: 60 cm soil or saprolite under Garry oak tree replicate 1 | place: USA:California | collected 2016-06-15 | reverse complement strand
GGTTTCCGTAACTTTACCCGCCTCGATCTTCACCGGAACGCCGTATCGCAGCAGGCTGTAAACGGCCTGGTTGTTTCCGTAGAGGCTGCGGCTGTGGTTATCCGCCTCGGTGCGCATTTTGTGGATGGCCACGCTGATCTGCGCGGAGGTGTAGCTGCATCTCGACAGGTAACTCCTGAGGATCTCTTCCTCAATGTTGCTGTTGCCCTCGCGGTCGCTCCAATCGTCGAGGTAGCGATAGCCCAACTCATCGCGGAATAGGACGATGACGCGGTCCTGCGTTGCGCGTTCGGGTTTGCCGATGTCGCTCATACCAATCGCGTCCGTCCGGTGAGGAGTTCCTGCATCATGCCCTGCTTGATCTGGATGGCTTTGGACAGCTTTCCTTGGAGCGCGGCGAGTTCCTTGTCCATGTCAGTCAGGATGGCCGCGATGAGGGCTTGTTCCTCGCTGGATGACGGCAGGGGAACTTCTGTTCGATTGATAAGTCCAGTATTGAGGTTCATTTGGGAGCCCGTCTGCCCGTGTCGAGACCAATCGTCCTCGATGGATTTAAGGATGTAATACAGAAAATGTTTGTTGATTTCCACCTTATCGAAGACTACAAAGCCATCGTGAATACAAACGTCGATTTCCGTGATGACCGGACGCCCAACTGTGGCGCAAATGCTCATGATCAAACTGCCGCGATTGACCGGGCGGCTGTTTTGTATGCCTAGTGCTGACAGACGCTGCGTCGTTTCGTATAGATAAATCCCAGATGTTGTAACGTCTGAAATACGAACCCATCCGACTGAAGACTTTTCGTCGAACCAGATTGGGCTATCAATTGGACGAGGAGAAGCCCCGCGTTGAATTTTCGCGAGCTCTCCCAATCGCTTTACCTCCCACTCCCCGTTGAAGCCGGGCAGACGCCTCTTCCCGGTGAGCAATTCCTGCATGGCACCTTGTTTGAGCTGGTTTTTTTTGACGATCAGTAGTTCCAGAGATTCGATGAGCGCATCCGCATCGTTCAACGCGCCCGCTATACCCTCTTGTTCGATTAGTTCAGGCGGCCACGCCAACTGCAACCGATGGAACCTACTCACACCAAGGTGTGCCACAGACGTGGTTTGCATCGCAATTGTTGCGAAGACGCCGCTCTTCTGGCAGTACCTGAACAGGTGAGCAGCGAAACTCGCTGAGATGCCATCTCGGGCCCGGAAACGGACCAGCTGATTCTGGATCGCACAGGGCTCGGGGTACTCGTCCTTGTACATCGCACATCTGCCGACTAGCTCAAGGCTCTGTCCTTCGTTTAGCAATACGTCGCCATGTCGAAGGCGATACCGCGAGAACTCGGCTTTCGTCATAGGCATCCGAAGCACGTCAGCCAAGTCGATCAGACCATCGAAGACATTCTTCGTGCGGAGATAGGGCCTCTGCTGTCCCATCCCCCTCGCGGCCAATGCCTTGCCTGCGCGGACATCGCCCATTGCGCCTACAGAACTCACCTTCCAGTCCTGAGGTATTACCCCCAGGTCAGTCTGTTTGTATCCGGGCTTTAGCTCCATGAGAACCCCATCTTCTCCAGGTGCCCGTTGACCTTCACCTCTAGCTCGGCGACCCGGCTGACCATCTGCGGCATGGGGATTTCATAACGTTTCGGCCAGCTCCTTCACCCGCTGAGTCAGGGCCTGGCTGATGCGATCCATCTCCCCGTGGATGGCGGCATCGAGCGCGGCCAGCCACTTGTCGTCCACCACCAGCGTCTTAGTCTCGAACTCAGTGAGTTTTGAATACTTGGCGTAGGCTTGCGCGTCGAGCGCGGCCTCCTCCTCCTTGATGCGCTTCTTTAGATCGGTCTCTTCACCGTTGAACGTTAGCCAGTCGTTCAGCACAGCGGCTTCGTCTTTCGCGTCCTTGTCGTCTTTGATTTCGTTGATGCGGTCCCTCACTCTTGCGACCGTGACCTTGCCGATTTTCCCTTCAACGGCATCCGCTCGGGTGTCAGCGTTCTCAGCGAATGCCTCGTCCTCGCCGCCATGCTCTTCCTCCAACTCGGTTATCCGAGCGGTGACGCCTTCCAGTTCGGAGGCGAGCTGGTCGCTTGCGGCCTGTTCCTTCGCGAAGTAACGGGCGACGATGAGGGACTTGGGGACAAGGTCGCAGGCCCATCCCTTGTCCTTCTCGTTGCCTTTCTTGTCCTTCTCGATCACGCGATAGGTCTCGGCTTTCCAGCCGTCGGCGGCGATGAAGTAGCAGTCGTCCTGCATGGTCTCCGCCCAGTAGTCCATGAGGTGTTGATAAACGTCGTATTTGTCGATGAGCGGCTGACCGGTGTAATGTGCAAGCAGGTCTTCGGACAGGTCAGCAATCATTTGCTTGGGATGGAATCCGGGTTCCAATTTCCGCAATCTCTTGGCGCTCTCCTGCCGCCAGGCTGCGAAGTGAGTGTTCATGCATGCGATAAAGGCGGCGCGGTTTTTGCTGAAGTCAAGCGCCTTGTTTTCAAAGATGGCGATGAGGTTGGTGAGCCGCTCCACCATTTCCTTGCCGCTGCCGAGCTTCGAGGGTTCGTTAAAGTCCGGCATGTCGGACAGCTTGTTGGCGTTGGCCAAAGGTCCGATGATTTTCTTATTTAGCTGATCGCCGATGTCGGGCTTTCCCTTGAGCGCGACCATGTCCTTGAAGCTGGAGCCGGGCGGAATGGTAATTGGCGCATACGGCACTCCGGCATACTTGTCGCTGACGTACTTAATGAATAGCAGGACGAGGACATAGTCCTTATATTGGCTAGCATCCATCCCGCCGCGGAGTTCGTCGTAGCTTGACCAAAGAGAGGAGTAGAGTTCAGATTTCTTGAGAGCCATGCCTTACGTCATCCTGCGATGTAGTGGGGGAGAAGGCGAATTATCGCACATGAGAGTGGGAATCCCTGTGTCCCTCGTCAACGCGAAGCGCGGTCACTGGCTGGGAGTATTTCACCCACCTGTGCATTTGATTCAACTAGGTTGATCGCTCGGCTTCTTGTTTTTCGGGCCCGACGCTCCGGTCTTGTTGGCTCCGACCAGCTCTTACGCACATTGCTCGTAAGTTGTTCCTGCCTCGCCTTGACCCAGGGCGCGTAGTGCTTTTCAGTGATTTTTATGCTTTTATGCCCGAGTAGAATGGATACCTGCTCCAGCGGTACACCAGCAAGAAGACTCTCGACAGCGAACGTATCCCGAAACATGTGCGGATGACATCTCTTTACCATCCCGTCCTCGTGCCGTATCTCCGCCAGCTTGAATACTCGCCGGAGGCTGCGTTGCCAGTTGCTCACCGCCGTTTTGAGCAAACCATTGCCACTCCAAAAAAAGTACCGCGGGTTTGGTTTTGGGCCAGCAGGAATGTTTCGTAAAGCTTCCGCTGTATGGTGGGGGAGGGGAACGTACACGGGCTGCCCAGTTTTGGCGCGGTACAGCAGCAACTCGCTATTCTCATTGAGGCGTGACCGTTCCAACCCCACGGCATCGCTGATCGCGAGACCGCTCCATCGCATCAGCCAAATCAGGGTGCGAACTCTGGTGGCTTGGTTGCGCGGTTCGGTATTCCAAGCCTTAGGGTTATAGACGTACGTCGCATCAACGATCTTGTTGAATTCATCCTTCGTGAAATAATCGGTAGGCTTTTCGTTGACTTTGACGCGGCCAAGCAGGCTTGCTGGATTGCTCTTTATCCAGCCCATCCGCAGGCAGTAGTAGAAGAACCCGATTACTCGTTCCTGCTTTTTCTTTCGTGCAAGCGGGGCATCTTTCCATGTGGCTCGAAAAACCTCTAGTTCTTCGCCTCCGATCCGTTCAAGAGTTTCGATATTTTGCGCGGCAGCCCACGTGAGGAGATGCTTTTCAAAGATTGTCGTGAGCTTTGCGATAGTCGAATCGCACAGGTTTTCCTTTTTCTTGGCCGCCAAGAATCTTGAAACGGCATGATCCAACCGAATGACCGAATGTGGCTTTGGTTCCGCGCCCGCCCGCTTCTGCTGCTCAACCTCTTCGAAGTCTCGTTCTACGCCTCGACGAGTCTCTTCCGCGCGCTCCCACGAGCGCGTCTTTGCGCTGTGTTGAGAACGCTGTCCATTGTTGTTTATGTACAGCCATTTAGGGCATTTGCAGCGTTTCCAGTACTGATCATTTCTCTTGGGACAAGCAGCGGAATGACGGGCGTAGACGGTTACGACAAGGTTGCGAATGGGCACGGCGTGGTTCCTTCTTGGGGAGGAAGATAACACACGCGCATGCAAAACGCATACAATTTATTACTTCATGATGTAAACTATTGAAAAATAACCTACTATCATGGTGGAGGCGGCGGGAGTCGAACCCGCGTCCGAAAATGTTACTGGTCAAGAGACTACATGCTTATTCGCGTTCATGCCCCAAGCATTACCTTGGGACGTTCGCGGCCCCCGCTCAGAACCGACAAGAAACGGTTGCCGCTAGCCTGAGGTCTTAACCTCCCTGCCCAGACGTAGCAGAGAAGAGCAGCCCGCTGTGTGACGTCCGCTCGCAACCCACGGGCGAAGCTGCGGAAGACGGCAACTTAATTAGTTAAGCTGCGTATGCCATCTGTTGATTGGCAATCATCATTTTGCCCTCGATTACGGGTGAGTGCACCCCGGCATGCCTCTTGGCCGCAAGCATCTCCGTCGAAACCGTGACGCCCCCAATTTGGGATGGACCCATTCAAAGAACTGCTTCCAATTTAGGTAGAACCAGACCGGAAGTCAACGTACTAAAGGTTTAGAAGGTTTAGATGCGGCTGAGTAAGAGAAGAATCAATGATTTGCAGTAAGCGAGGTTCATTCCCCCATCTCAATCTCCACTTCGCGATGCCACTCCGACTCCATGCGCGAATGCAGTAGCCGGGCACAGCGGTTCCAGCGCAGGATGGCGTCGTCGTTGCCTGTAGGACGAATTCGTTCCGCCTCTTCATAGCAGTGCATAGCTTCCTGCAGCAGAACGGTCAGGGTGTGCGGCGGACGTCCGGCCGCAAGTTGCGCCTTAGCGCGCCGCTCGTAGAGCAGCCCGGTGTAGTAGAGCTGCTCGTAGCGGTCGGTGAGCTGCTGGAAGGCGTTAACTGCGTCGGAATACCGGTCGGAAGTGCCACCGCTGAATTGGTCCGTCAATGCAAGTCCAAGCAGGCGCAGCGCTAGTTGATGACCGGGCTGTATTGCCAATACATCCTGGCAAATTGACTCGGCTTCCTCCGGCTCATTTAGAAAACGATAGACCTCGGCTTTGGAGAGAGCGGCGTCTATACCTTCAGGAGAAATCGTCTTCAGTTTGAATTCCATCGCGCCCCCTCCTACTCCTACCGGAAACTCCATAACAGGTAGCCCGCCAATACGGTTCCGACAATCGCCCCGCCATAGCAACAAAAGAAGATCAGTTCGTTCAGATGCTTAATCTGCAGGCCATCGTACAAGGTGTAGCGGAACCGGTGCGCCCAGTGAAATAGGGCCAGGAAACACAGGGCGAACAAATAGAGTCTGGTAATGGGCAGCCTAGCCAAGGCATGCAACGATTCATAACCAGGAGCGGGGATCCATCCTAGAGGAAAAGCCAGCCCGAGAAGGAAAAGGTGCACTGGTATCACGAAAGCGGCAAACACACCGCCAGCGCTGAACAGCGCCCACAGAACCGGCTCATTCGATTGCTTCGCCACTACGGCCTCACCAAAAACCAGGCTACAACCAAGGAGACCGCCGCCCAGGCGGCAAAGTTTGCACCCACAATGAAAAGGTCCGGAACCCGTTTGCCCCGAAAACGCACCACCATTGCGCTGGGCGCCAGGTTGAACCAAGTGATGGCATGAAAGACGACAAAGAACAGCGTAACTAAATTCAAGCACAGGACCAGCGGATTTTGTAGCCAGTGCTGGAAGCGGGCGTATGCGTCCGGGCCCAGCGACAGCGCGCGAATCTGCAGCAAAAGAACGACCACAAACCAGGCGACGAAAACGCTGCTGATCTCGCGCAAAATGAATTTCAGGTACGGCCATCGTGCCAGCCACCACCAGGTTGAGACACGGGGGCGATACCAGCGCGGATGGTATTCGGTGTACCTGGCGGTCTGCCGCGTCTCAGTCATTTAGCGCCTCGCGGCAGTAGGAGAGATTTGAGCCGCTCGATAGTTGCGGTCAGCTTGTATTGCTGTATCGCGCCGGCGGGGTCCACCTGCTTTGGACAAACCTCGGTGCACTCTCCTACGAACGTGCACCCCCAAATGCCCTCGTGCTGGGCCAGGACGTCCATGCGCTCGTATGCCCCCTCATCACGGGAATCCAGGTTGTAGCGTTGGGCCAAAGCGATAGCTGCGGGGCCGATAAATACTGGATCGAGACCGTAAACCGGACACGCGGCGTAGCACAGCATGCAGTTGATGCACATGCTGAACTGTTTGTAGCGATCGAGTTGCTCAGGGGTCTGGAGGTATTCGCCTTCGGAAGGCGGCTTCTCCTCTTTGCGGATCAGCCATGGCTTGACGCTTTGCAGCTTGGTCATGAAGTCGGTGACTTCGACGACCAGGTCCCGGATGACGGGAAAATAGCGCAGTGGTTGCACGCGCACCGGAGCCGCGTCCTTTGCGTAGTTGGAAAGGAATGTGGCACAAGTCAGCTTGGGCTCGCCGTTCACCATCATGCCGCAGCTTCCGCAAATACCCATGCGGCAGGACCAGCGGAAGGTAAGTGAGCCATCCACGTTATCCTTGATGTAATTCAGAGCGTCGAGCACTACCCAGTCCTTGCGCAGGGGGACCTCGTAGCGCTGAAAGCTGGGCTCGGCGTCACGTTCCGGCGAATAGCGAAGAACTTCCAAGCTGATGGTTTCACTCATAGCCTATTTTGTTGCGACCTCTTTCGCCTCTGACTTTACTCCGTAAACGCGTTCTCCGGGCGGCCAGCGGGTGACAACAACCGGGGATTGTTCAATCCGGCCGCTGCCGTCGGGGTTGCGGAAAATCAGAGTGTGCGCCAAAAAACTTTTGTCATCGCGAGCAGGGAAGTCGGTACGTTGGTGGGCCCCGCGGGACTCCGTGCGATGCAGCGCAGACTCCACGATAGCGGAGCCTACATCGAGCATGAACGATTGCTCCAGTGCCCCTACTAACTCGGTATTGAACGTGAGGCTGTGATCGTCCAGGCTGATGTTCCGGAAACGCTCTCTAAGTTCGCGAAGCTTGTCTGCGGCCTGCTGCAGGGAGGTTTGATTGCGATAGATCCCGGCGCCGTTTTCCAGGGCCTTGTGCATTTCCGATCTGATGGTCGCGAGGCGCTCACGGCCCCCACTCTTGCGCAGGAACTGTTGTTCCAGGCGAAGCTTTTCGTCCCGGGCCTGCGAACCGACTTTTTCGCTGGGTGGCCGCTGCTCCATTGCCGCCAGGGCCGCGGCCTTGCCGGCACGGGCGCCAAAGACGAGCAGCTCGGGCAGTGAGTTGGAGCCCAGGCGGTTGGCGCCGTTAATGCTGACGCACGCCACCTCTCCCGCTGCGTACAGGCCAGCCAGCGGGGTAGCTCCGTTATTGTCCGTGTGTACGCCGCCCATCATGTAGTGGATTACCGGCCGCACCGGAATCAGTTCCGTGATGGGATCGATGTTCTCGTACTTTAAGCACAGCTCGCGAACAAACGGCAGCCGGGAGTTAATAAACTTTTCACCCATGTGACGAAGATCAAGATGGACAACGGGGCCGTATGGAGTGTCAGTAGTCCGTCCCTTCTCCACCTCTTTGACGAAGGCCTGAGAGAGACGATCGCGGGGGCCGAGTTCCATGTTGCGCAGGACGGGTTTATCCGTCGGCGTTCCGAGGTTGTAATCCTGAAGATAGCGGTACCCATCTTTGTTGATCAGATATCCGCCCTCCGACCTCGCCGCTTCCGTAATGAGAATGCCCGTGAACGGCAGGCCGGTGGGGTGGTACTGCACGAACTCCATGTCTTTCAACGGAGTGCCCGCCTGGAACGCCAGCGCCATTCCATCGCCTGTCTTGATGCTGGCGTTGGTAGTGAAGGGAAAAACGCGCCCGCAACCTCCAGTGCACAGGATCACGCTCTTCGCCGTGATGGCCTGAATTCTGCCCGACATCAGTTGCAAGGCAACCACGCCCTGCACCCGACCCTCATCTACCAACAGCTTGGTTACAAACCATTCGTCGTAGCGGGTGACGGCTTTGTATTTGAGTGTGGTCTGAAACAGGGTATGCAGGAGGTGGAACCCGGTCTTATCGGCGGCAAACCAGGTGCGCATTTTCTTCATACCGCCGAATGCCCGGACCGCAATGTGTCCGTCCGGATCTCTGCTCCAGGGGCAGCCCCAATGCTCTAGCCTCAGCAACTCTTCCGGCGCCTCTTTTACGAAAATCTCGACGGCATCCTGATCGCAAAGCCAGTCGCCGCCAGAGATGGTGTCGTAGGCGTGGTCATCCATCGTATCCCCTGGCTTGATTACTCCCGCAGCCCCGCCTTCGGCAGAAACCGTGTGGCTGCGCATCGGGTAAACCTTCGAGACCACGGCCACGCTGAGATTGGGATTAGTCTCGGCCACGGCAATGGCGGCTCGAAGGCCGGCGCCACCGCCGCCGACCAGAAGAACATCGTGGTAGGAGATGTCCATAAGCCGCGAACCTCGCTGCTCAGATAACTCAGGCTAGTTTCTGTGGCCTGAGACCTTGTCAAGAACGAAGAGGCGCATTCTACAAGCAACTACAAATTCGCGGACCTCCGGTCTGCAAAGGCACCGTGCGCGAACCACGCATTATAGTGCGGACAGCGGGGAAAAGTGGGAGGAAATCTGAACCGAGAATCAGAAAAGCGACTGCACAAAGCTCGAACCCACGTTGGTGAACTCGAACGCATGCAGGCCGAGCCGGCTGGCCAATTCTTTGCACACCATGATTCCGCGAACGCTGTTGCCTTTCGCGTCTAAACGGGGAGAATATACAGCAACGCCAAGCTGGCGATTCACCACCGCCATCAGCCCGCCTCCCACACCACTTTTTGCAGGAAGCCCCACGTTATAGGCCCATTCCCCGGCATGGTCGTATAACCCGCAAGTGAACATCACGGCCAACACGTCTCGAACATATTGGAAATCGAACACCGGCTCGCCACTCACCGGGTTCGCGCCCATATTCGCTAGGCTGGCCGCCATCATCGCCAGGTCACGACAATTCACCAGGAGCGAGCATTGCGAAAAGTATTGGTGCAACGTGTGGGTGATGTCCTCGTCGATGATGCCAAAGTTCAGCATCAGATATGCAATGGCGCGATTGCGGTTCCCAGTGGCGGATTCGGACGCGAGCACCGAACTATCGATTTTCAATTTCCGGCCCGCAGCCAGCTGCATCTCCACGAACGCCCGCACGCCGGCCACGGCCGACTCTCTCTTAATCAGCGACGCAACCGCAATTGCGCCGGCATTCACCATGGGATTGAACGGGCGCATGGTCCTGGGATCGAGTTCGATGGAATTAAAGGCGTCTCGGCTCAACTCCCACTCGGGCCAGCGTCCTTTCGCGCCCGAACTCTTCCAGTGCCATCTGGAATGCAAAGGGCTTGCAGATTGACTGGATCGTGAATTCCTTCTCCCAATCGCCCGCGCAGAAAACCTGGCCGTCGACTGTCACTAGGCAAATAGCGAAATCGCGCGGGTCGGCTTTGCTGAGTTCTGGGATGTAACTCGCGACTGCGCCATCGTCGATGCTGCGGTATTTATTGTAGGTGACGTCAACAATGTCCTGAATGCTCAGAGTTTCTGGCATGAAGTGTCGAGTGGCCCCCTGTGATCGCTTTGCACGGCTTCCTGCCCTGCCGCGCACTCAGCTGTTTATCAAAGGCTAAAATCGGGTACACGAGAAGTGATAGCAGGGTACCGCCCCAACCGCTGATTTCCTCATTGAACTTTCTTATCGAAATGGTGTGTTGTCGCTTATGGCGTCCAGCGCAAACTGCGCTACATGGGTAACGCCAGGCACCATCTTCTGAGTACCGAAGTTACCCGGGATGACGAACAAAGGCTGTAGATCACGGACAAGAATTCCCTAGAATGCCAAAGTGGCCGCAACTCCTAAAGCGATTCAGACCGGCGAGGAAAACACCGCTTTTTCTGCGTCGAATTGGGAAGCGTTTTCTGAGAAGGTCCCGGCCCTGCTGTGGACTACCGACCTGGAATATCGTTTAACCTCATTGTCTGGCGCCGAACCTACAAAGTTAGGGATTTGCGCGACACAACATTTGGGACGATCAGTAGGCGCATTCCTCCAAGCCTCTGCCGCGCGATTGGTACCCATCGACGCTCACATCCGCGCCGTTGCCGGACAATGCGGCACATTCGAAATTGAGATAAGCGGCGGCGAGCTGCAGGCCCGGGTCGAGCCGCTTCGCGACTCTAACGGAAGGATTATTGGTGTAATAGGCATTGCCCTGGAAAGCACCGAGCAATTGGTGGCACAGCGTGGACTCCGCATCTCCGAACACAGCTATCGCTCGTTGATCGAAGACGTCCCCTACGCCGTCTGCCGCTGCACGGCCACCGGAAATCTTCTGCAAGTAAACCGCGCCATGCTGGAGATGCTGGGCTACTCGGAGCCCGAGTTGCTGCTCCGCAATTTGCAGTGGGGCATCTTTGCCGAACCAGAGGCCTTCACCGAATTTGCAGGCAATTTCCGCGGACGAGCACCCAGCCACGGCTTCGAAACCCAGTGGCTGCGCCAGGATGGCCAGAGCCTCACCGTCAGCTTGGGCGGCCGCGCGTCGCCGAATGCGTCTGGAGGAATCTCATACCTGGACGTCGTTGCCGAAAATATCAGCGACCGCAAACAATTGGAAGATCAGCTCCGTCAAGCACAAAAAATGCAGGCCGTAGGCCAACTCGCCGGAGGCATCGCGCACGACTTCAACAACATGCTCACCGTAATTCGTGGGCAGATCGAAGTCATGACCGAAGAGATGCTGGCCAGCGATCCCCTGCGCTGCCGGATCGAGGAAGTGGAGCGGGCGGCCGAACGCGCCACCGCGCTGACCAGGCAATTATTGGCCTTCAGCCGCCGTCAGGTAATGCAGGCGAAGATTCTCGACCTCAACAGCGTGATCGCGAACATGAATCAGATGCTCGCCCGCCTCATCGGCGAGAATATCGAACTCGGGTTTATCGCCGCCCCTGAGCTCTGGCGGGTAAAGATCGATCCCGGTCAGATCGAACAGGTCCTGATGAACCTCGCCGTAAATGCGCGTGACGCTATGCCGCGCGGCGGAAAGTTGACGATTGAGACTCAGAATGTCACATTTCCGCATTCCTCGCAGGAGCGGCCCATCAAGTCAGGAGATTACGTTCTGCTTACCGTCAGAGACACCGGCCACGGCATGGACGAAGAAACCAAGGCCAGAATCTTCGAGCCATTCTTCACCACAAAAGAAGCAGGGCAGGGAACTGGTCTGGGGCTTTCCATGGTGTACGGCGTGGTCAAACAAAGTGGCGGGTACATTTACGCGGAGAGCCGGCCGGAAGAAGGCAGCGCCTTCAAAATTTATTTGCCGCGCGCGAATGGCGCAGCGGAACAGGTTCCTCACCACCCGCGTATGGCGACGCCGAAGGGAACTGAAACCATCCTGGTTGTTGAGGACGACGAAAGCATTAGGCAGCTCGTTTCCGGTTTCTTGCGAACACATGGCTACCACGTTCTGACAGCCTCTGAAGGCGTCGATGCCTTGCAATTGGTCAAGAAGCACCGTCCAGCAATCGACTTGTTGTTGAGCGACTTGGTCATGCCAAAAATAGGCGGGCGCGAACTCGCCACGGAGTTACGCAAGTCAGTGCCGGAATTAAGGGTAATTTTCGTGTCCGGATACGCCGGAGATCCCGACCGGCAAGTGGGACTAGAGTCCGCGCGCTTTGTGCAGAAGCCCTTCTCCATGCAGTTTCTCGCCACCACGGTGCGGGAAGCGCTTGACGCCGACGCTTAATAGCTTCTCTCCGCGTTACCTACGTCCGTCTGCGTGATTACCTACGCGCCTTGCATTTTGCACGTAGCAAACATAACCTGTCCCGCAAGGAGTTTTGAATGCCTGTGTACATGGTTGAACGCGATCTGCCGGGTATCGAGATGGAACAACTGGCGGCTGCGCAAAAAGCAGCAATCCAAGCCGGCAAGGAACTCACGGCGCAAGGCAAGCAGGTACGCTATATTCGCTCCACGTTTGTTCCCGGGGAGAGTAAGTGCATGTGCCTGTTCGAGGCGCCCAATCCCGAGAATGTGCGCGAAGCCAACGAACGCGCTAACGTCCCCTTCACCAGAATCGTGCGCGCCATGGACCTCACGCCGTAATGAGGGTTGCAGAATATAGTGACAGCACACCACCTCCTGTCATCCCGAGCGGAGTTCCGTCATCCGCTCTATGGATGACGGAACGTAGTCGAGGCACCTGCTGTTTTGCCGGGGCGAGCAGGAAAGCAGGTTTCTCGACTCCACAAGATGTCCGCGAAGCCGACAATCTTGTTCACGCTCGAAATGACAATTAAATCTCACTATATTCCGTAATACTCAATAATCGTCTTCACGCGGGATTATTGGTTGCGGTTCTGGTCTCCCCCGCCGTGCATAGTGCCGTCTAGAGGACACAGCGTCGGTGGCAGCGAATTGTCCACCCGGTGACTGACAGGTTTCACCGTCTTCAGGTAAGTGAAAATCGCCGCCAAATCCGGATCAGTCAGGTTACGAAATATCCACCAGGGCATCACCTGGCTCAACTCGCGCGAGCCCACCGATCCTGTACGCATCATGCGTATAAAAAGAGGGCTTCGTCATAGTACGGAATTCCGGAAGGATCAGGAGTAATGTTTGCCGTCGCGATCTTGCCCCAGGGACCGGGCATCACTTGGCCTCCTGAAAAATCCATGCCCGGAATCGAATTGTGATGAGCATCAACCGGAGAATGGCAATCAATACAGCCAATGCTCCGCACCAGGTAGCGCCCTCTCTCCAGCGCGTTTGAGGCGTCCGGCTCAGGAATTGTCTCCGTTATAGGTTCTGGCGCATTGCGAATAAGGTATTTAACAGGGAAGATGATCTCCGTCGGTGGTGGAGAATTACGTACCGGCGGAAGGGTACGCAAATAAACAACAATGGACGCGAGATCCTCATCCGCCATTTTTTGATAAGGCATGATGGGAAACAGGGTACGCTCATCGTGCCCAATACCCTCCCGGATGGCGCGCGCAAACATGTCATCTGTCCACGTTCCCGCTCCGGTTTCGGGATCTGAAGTGATATTCGGCGCTGCTACGCGGCCCGGAAAGTCGGTGAAGGGGAGGACTGACCCGGCGCCCAGCGTCCCGGGAGTCATGGACGCATCACGCTTTGTCCAATCATGCGGAGCATGACAGAACATGCATCCCAAGCCGTTAACCAGGTAACGCCCTCGCTCCAGCCGCGCTGGTGTACGCTCGAATGTGCGGCCGGAAAGGGCGCGTTTTCGGGGTCCTATGAACGTTCGCAAGCCGAACATCTGTACTGCGGCCACCGCGATGACCACGATTAGTACGATCAGAACAATCAGCAGAACCTTAAGCCACAGTTTCATAAAGCTCCTCCCCGCAGGACCCGAAGTGAGAATTTAGGCATTCTGAGATGTGGGAGTCAATGTGGAATTTCGGCTGTGCTATCCTGCCCGGCGTGATTCTTGTCGATCGTCGGCTCGCGCTGTACCTGGTTTTCCTGTTCTTGGTCCCATATCTGCCCGCCCGCGTTACTCACGTCGAGATCGCGTCGCGCACGGATGTTCTCGATGCCCAGCCCTTCGGCGAGAGCGGCCCGTATGAACGCATTACCGGACGTGTCTATTTCGCAGTGTCGGTCGCTAACGTCCAGAACCAGGTCATCGTCGATCTGGCCAACGCGGTCAATCTGCAAAATGGCGAAGTGGAATTCTCTGCGGACTTCGTTGCGGTCCGGCCCAAGGACGCGACGAAGGGCAACGGCACGCTGCTCCTGGAGAATCCCAATCGCGGTCATTCGCGCATCCTCTCGCTGGTCGACGACGGCGATGAAGACCTTGCGCATAGCGCCGGGGACGCCTGGCTCCTGCGCAACGGGTTCACCATCGTTTCGCTCGGCTGGCAGTGGGACGCCACTGGTCCCAATGCATTGCGCTTGTACGCCCCGATCGCCAAAGATCATCGCAAGACCATCACCGGCCTGCTGCGTGGCGATATCATGCTCCCCGCCAAGGCCGACGAAATTCCCCTCGGCCACGTGATCGGCGGAACAATCGGAGGCTCGGAGTACCCGGTCGCACAGCCTGACGATGCCCGTAACACGCTCACCGTCCGCGACACCCGCGAGGGCAAGCGCACTGTCATCCCGCGCTCTGAGTGGCAATTTGCCGCGATGGTCGACGGCAAGCTGACACTGAGTAACCGTTCCATCCATCTCAACGGCGGCTTCGTGCCTGGCCGCATTTACGAATATGTCTACTTGGTCTCTGATCCAGTCGTGGCCGGACTCGGCTTCGCGGCCGTGCGTGACTTCGCCTCGGATGTGAAGCATTCGCCTGACAGTCTCACGCCTGCATCCCGCGTGCTCGGCGAAGGCATCTCACAGAATGGCCGCTTCCTGCGCAATTTTCTCTACCAGGGTTTCAACGCCGACGAAGATGGACGCATCGCTCTCGATGGTGTGCTTGCGCATGTGGCCGGCGCGGGCCGCGGCAGCTTCAACTACCGCTTCGCCCAGCCCTCCCGCGATGCGCAGCCGACCTCCGCCGTATTTTTCCCGACGGATATTTTTCCTTTCACCGACGCGCCCGAGACTGATCCTCTCAGCGGTGAGAAAGCCGGCTTGCTCGATCGTGCGAAGCTCGAACATGTTGTTCCCAAGATTTTCTTCTCGAATACGTCCTACGAATATTGGGGACGCGCCGCTTCCCTCATTCACACCTCCGCCGATGCCAAGCACGACGCCACTATTGGCCCCAATGTCCGCATTTACTACTTCACCGGTCTGCAGCATTCCTCCGGCCCATTTCCGCCCGTGCGCGGAGAGTCGTCGGCATTCGGAGAACAACCTCAGTCGCCGCTTCCAGTGCGCTTCTTCTGGCGCGCGATGATCGCCAACATGGATGCGTGGGTCCGCACCCGCACGGCCCCACCGCGCAGCGCGTATCCCACTATCGTCGCCCACACGCTTGTGCCGCTGCGCAACTGTGCCTTTCCCCGGATTGCGCACGTGCAGCTACCCACCGAAGCCAACACAGGGTACCGTCTCGACTACGGTCCGAACTGGCGCGACGGGATTCTCGCGTTGCAGCCGCCGCAGGTTGGGAAGCCGTTCCCTGTACTCGTGCCGCAAGTCGACGCCGATGGCAATGAGGTCGGCGGCATCCATCTGCCCGAAATCTCGGTGCCGCTAGCGACCTATACAGGCTGGAATCTTCGTGATCCCTCCATCGGTGGAGCATCGCAGCGCGTCGCCTTCGAAGGATCGTATCTCCCATTTCCCAAAAATGCCGCCGAACGCAAGCAGTCGGCCGATCCGCGCAAGTCGATCGTTGAGCGCTATCCAACTCGCGAGGCCTACTTTGAGCAGTTCGCGCATGCCACCGACGAACTCATCCACCAGCGCTGGATCTTGCCCGAGGATCGTGCACCGTTGCTGGAGCGCGGAATGCAGGAGTGGGACTCGTTGGCGCAATAGGCTGATGGTGCAGGTCTTCACCCTGTGTGAGGCACTCGGCTAGGAGCTAGAAGCTATTAGCTGCTTTTCCCGCGTTGCCGCCCACAGTCCCCTCCGCTATGATTGACCCATGAATTTTTCTGAGACGATCTTTCTCTTCATTCTGGCCCTACTGGTATTTGGGCCGAAGAAGTTGCCGGAGATCGCCCGCCAGGTGGGAAAGGCGCTCAACGAATTCAAGCGCGCATCGAATGAGTTTAAGGCGCAGATCGAAGCCGAGATCAGCCAGCTTGAAATCCAGGAGAGGCAGGAGAAATGGAAGAAAGAGCAGGAGCAGAAAATTCTGCCTCCCGCCGAACCACCGGCCGGAGCGGTAGAGTCCTCGAAATTTCCGCCACATCCTGATCCTGCCCCACCAGCGGCCTCTCAAAATGACGTGAATTCCCCCGCGCAGCACACCACCAATGCCTGACGCCCTCACCGAATTGGAATCGCCGGAAACCGAACCGGAGCAGATGTCCTCAATGAGTTTCCTCGAACACCTCGAGGAGCTCCGGACAAGGATTTTCCACGCCCTGATCGCGATTGCCATCGGGATGGGGGTCTGCTGGTTCTATCACGAACGTCTCTTCGCCTTCATGCAAAAGCCAATTCTCGACGTACTCAAGCACTACGGCATAGAAAAGCTGGTCTTTCTGACCCCGACCGAACCCTTCAACCTTTACTTGAAAGTATCTGCGCTGGCGGGTGTGTTCGTTACTTCTCCATACGTGCTCTATCAAGTCTGGCTGTTCATTTCTCCGGGTCTCTACCGCAAAGAAAAGAAGTATGCCATTCCGTTCATGGTCTCCACCATTTTCCTATTTGTGGCAGGCGGGTATTTTGGCTACCGGATCGTCTATCCGGCGGCACTGGATTTTCTGATCGGATTCGGCAAGCAGTTCACGCCGATGATCACCATCCACGAATACACGGACTTGTTCCTGACAGTGATCCTCGGCCTGGGCCTGGTCTTCGAAATGCCAGTGCTGATCTTCTTCTTGGCCCTGATGGGAGTCGTCAGTGCGGGGTGGATGTGGCGCAACATCCGTTACGCCGTGCTGGCAATTTTTGTGATAGCCGGAATTCTGACACCAACCCCGGATATCACCAACATGTGCATTTTCGCCGCTCCCATGCTGGGCCTATACGTCGCGAGCATTGGGATTGCCTGGTTTGTGCATCCAACGCAAAGAAAGGCGCGCGAGGCGAGAAGGAGTCGCTCCTGAAGGTCGCGCGTTCTAAAAGGTCGCGATCCTAAAATTGATTGTGGAGCGGCGGGGGTCCTCGCCCGCCAACGTTGCGGTTTTGTGGAGTAACACCCACGTCCCGGAGGGACGACTGGCCACTCGACGTTAATTTTCTGGATGAGGATGATAAAGAACCTAATCGCCGGTCTCCTGATAATGCTGGCGCTCACGCTCACCGCCTGCGAGCGCAGCAACTCCTCCGCGAACGCCGCGAATGCGCCGGAATCTGCCACCGCTCCGAAACCAGCCGCCACGTCAGATACTCCGCCGGCCTTCAACGCCAGCCGCGCCATGCAATACGTGAAGGAAGTCGTAGCGTTTGGCCCGCGCCCTATCGGAAGCGAGAACCACAAAAAAGTTGAGAACTACATCCTTTCTCACCTCAAAGGTGATGACGTCGAGCAAGATGCTTTCGAGGTGTCCCCATCAGAAGGCAAACTTCCGGTGCGCAACATCATCGCGAAGTTCCCCGGCACTCGCGACGGAATTATTGTTATAGCCAGCCATTACGACACCAACTGGCCACTACGGAATACCTCCTACGTCGGTGCCAATGACGGCGCCTCATCCAGCGCCCTGCTGCTCGAAATCGCTAATCAATTGCGCGGTAAGAAGCGCGACGGCTATAGCGTCTGGCTGCTCTGGGACGATGCCGAAGAATCCATGCAGCTCCCCTGGAACGACCCGGAAAGCCTCTATGGCGTGCGCCACCTGGCACAAAAATGGCAGGACGATGGGACGCTCACGAAGATCAAGGCCTTCATACTTGAAGACATGATTGGGGACGCCGACCTCAACATAGAGCGCGTCACCGAGTCGACGCCATGGCTCGAAGATCTTGTTCTTCAGGCGGCCACCAACGTCGGGTACCAATCACATTTCTTTGCAAGAGAAATTTCCGTTGAAGACGATTACACGCCGTTTCTGAAACGCGGCATCCCTGCAGTGGATTTAATTGATCTTAACTACGGCTACAATAACGTCTTCCATCACACCGCTGAAGACACGGTCGACAAACTCAGCCCCAAGAGTCTAGCCATCGTAGGCACGGTAACGCTAGAAACCGCCCACCTGCTGGACCAAAAATAGTGATCGTGTAGCGGCGGGCGTCCACCCCCGCCCGGCGTTTTTGAACACGTCACCCTTCCGCTTTCCGCCATTTTCATTTCTAATTCCCTGAGCACCCGGACCCCGCGTGAACGAGATATTGTTCTGGATTCTGTTCAACATTTTCGTAGCAGCAATGCTGGCGCTCGATCTGGGCGTCTTTCACCGCCGCTCCCAGAGGCCGACGCTTCGGCAATCGCTTGTCTGGAGCGGTCTATGGATCGCCTTAGCCGGGGGATTCGCGGTCGTTGTCTACGCCTGGCAGGGGCACGCTGCCGCGCTGGAGTTCTCTACCGGATACGTGATCGAGCTCTCCCTCAGTGCTGACAATCTCTTCATTTTTCTTTTGATCTTCCGCTATTTCCGCCTTCCTGAAGTGGAACAGTACCGCGTTCTTTTCTGGGGAATCATCGGCGCCATTCTCATGCGGGCACTGTTTATCTTCGCCGGCGTAGGATTGATCCGAAGATTTCACTGGATCATCTACGCCTTCGGCCTCCTGCTCGTGTACAGCGGCGTGCGCCTGGTGCTGCAGCGCGGAGCCCAGGTTGACCCGGAAAAGAACCCACTATTGCGCCTGTTCCGCCGCCTTTTCCCGGTCACGGACGAATACGTTGGCGGCAAGTTTTTCGTCCAGCGAGATAGGCGCTATGCAACGCCGTTGCTGCTCGTCCTGCTTGTGATTGAGACCACCGACGTCATCTTCGCTATCGACTCCATTCCCGCAGTTCTGGCGATCACGCTGAACACGTTCATCGTCTACAGCTCGAATATTTTTGCCATCCTCGGTCTACGTTCGTTGTTTTTTGCGCTCTCCTCCCTGATGGATATTTTTGAGTACCTGCATTATGGAATTTCCTGCGTACTCATCTTTGTGGGAACGAAGATGTTGATCTCGCACTATTACGTGATTCGCACGGACATTTCGCTAGCGGTCATCGGCGGAATACTCCTGGTAACAATCGTGGCTTCGGCATTGCACCGGAAGCAGACGCCCTCATGATGCATCTAGAAATCTATATGTGGGAATACTGATGGTCGCGGTGGGTATCATTTCTGCGACTCACCAACCCTTGTCATCCCGACCAAGCCATTTGATTGGCGGCCAATCAAATGGCGCGTGGAGGGACCTTGTGTCTTGCGCAAAGGCCAAATTTTCTTGGTAGCACTCGCTGAGCCTTCATCGAAAACGGCTAAGCGCCACAGATTCGGCATGCTAACGGCAGCATCCGCGTTACGAGAGAAACTCGTCCAAGCGGAGGAATGTCTACTCCCTAAAGTCGAGATTCGTAGGCTCGTTTGTCGCTGGACGAATGTTACCGCCCGTGGGCAGAGCATTCGGTCCGACAACTTCGATTTTGGCATCATTGAGCCAGACCTCGCCTGAACCCGTCAGCAGAACGCCAAAGAAAATCCCCGTCGCGTCCTGGCACTTCGAGCACGACTGCGTATCTTTGCCAGTTACTCGCGCCCTTAATCGGCCTGTCCTGCATGTTATCGAAGGCGAGCATTTTGGGCCCTTTGTCCACGCGCATCCAAAGTCCGGCCCAGTCTTGCGCGTCCGCGGTTTTTACACAGCGCTGAAGCGGATTCGCTTTCCCAGATAGTGATCAGCTTTGAATTCCTGCATCAACGTGCCGAATCCCTGAATGATAGGGGTCTTTGCTTTTAGATACCCACTTGGACGATAGTTATGTACCGCCGAGACATCAATCCCGGATTCATATTCTGCGGGCTCGCTTCCAGCAACGAACCACCCCTTTGGAGTTGCGGCATGGAGAGCGATGCAGCACGGAATCAGAACAGCAAGACTCATTAGGCGTTTGCATAATCCATTCATAACGAACCTTATTTCCTGGATTCTCGATATGGTACATCTGGATACCAATCCGGTGCGCGGCTGCCCTACTCAAACCAAATCTTCTCGCCCTGCAAAACCGAATGCTTCCGGAACCTTGCATCATCGTGGTCCGGGAAATCGATGCGATAGTGCGCCCCCCGGCTCTCTTCCCGTGCCAGCGCCGACCGCGCAACCAGCATCCCGGCGATCTGCAAATTTCGCGCTTCGAATTCGCGCTGGCTGTGGGGACGAGAAACGCGCGCGCCAATTTCTTCAAGCCGTGTAATTGCCTGCTTCAATCCTTTTCCGGTGCGAACGATTCCCGCATCTTTCCACATCAAATCCTGCAACTCGCCAACCGATGCTTCTGCCGGCACACTGACCGGCCCGTTGGAATATGCGGCAGGAGGAAGCCCAGAAGCTCTCTGCACCGGAGCCTTCAGTTCATCGCGCATTTTCTTCCCGGCGCGGGCACCAAATACGAGACCCTCAAGAAGGGAATTGCTAGCAAGACGATTAGCGCCGTGAACTCCAGTTCCAGCGGCCTCTCCAGCGGCGTATAGACCTGGCAGTGTGGTCCGGCCATCAAGGTCGGTACGCACTCCGCCCATCGCGTAGTGGGCCGCAGGGCGAATTGGAACCAGCTCAGCCGTGATGTCCACGTTGTACTGCAAACAAGTCGAGTAGATACGCGGGAACCGGCGCCGAATATGAGCTTCGTCGAGGTGAGTCATATCGAGATAGACCACCGGGTCCTTGGCGCGGCTGCGTTCCAGCTCATGCATGATGGCCCGCGCTACAACATCGCGCGGCGCAAGTTCCGCCATCGGGTGATACTTGGCCATGAACCGCAGCATCTCCATGTTGCAAAGGTACGCACCCTCGCCTCGCAGCGCCTCCGACAAAAGAAAGCGCGGAGCCTTTTTCAGATACAGCGCCGTAGGATGAAACTGAATGAATTCCAAATCAGTGACTTCAGCGCCTGCTCGATACGCCATCGCCACGCCATCGCCCGTGGCCACGCTCGGATTTGTCGTATTCAGATAGAGCTGTCCCATGCCGCCGGTGGCGAGCAGCACCGCCGAAGCCTGAATCGAGCTGTGCTGGCCATGTTCATCAATCACCCGCACGCCCGCGATTCGCCCGCCTTCGCTGATCAGGTCGGTCGAAAACTCAAACTCGCGAACAGAAATTTCAGGAAGTGTTTTGGCTTTTGCATAAAGCGCCCGCTGGATCTCGCGCCCGGTAGAATCGCCATGCGCATGCAGAATGCGATTGCGGCTATGCGCGCCTTCGCGGCCGAACGTCAGCTTCGTGCCTTCGCGATCAAATTGCGTGCCCCAAGCAATCAGTTCTTCAATCCGCTCAGGAGCATCTTCCACCAGGACCCGCGCTGCTTCAGGATTACACAGGCCATCGCCGGCATTCAGCGTGTCTTGCAGATGCAGGCTGATTTCATCTTCGTCGCTGAGAGCGGCGGCGATGCCACCCTGCGCAAACTGTGTGCTGGAATCTTTAACTTCGCGCTTCGCCAGCACTTGAACGCGACCGGCGGGAGCCAGCTCGATCGCCGCGCGCAACCCGGCAACTCCGGCCCCGATGACCAGAAAATCCGTCTCAGATGAAGCGGCTGGCATTGCGGAAATGGTATCACCGCTAACCAGGCGCATTCCACCCCAGCCACGAAAAGCGAGCACTATACGTGATTGCCGCTGAATTCAACCGTGGAGACAACGGGCCTTTAGCCGACAGCTGAGAGCTGACGGCTGATAGCTTGTTATGATGATTCGCAATGGTCCGCATCCCGGTAAAGACCGCAGCATGCAGTTATGAGGTTGTCATCGAGCACGGAGTACTTGCCCGCGCAGGCGGCATCTTGAAAGAAGTCTTAGGCGACGCCCGACCCTTGTTCATTGTGACCGTCGCTCCGGTTCGGCGTCGATGGGGAAAGGTGTTCTTGCGATCGCTCACCTCCGCCGGGTTCTCACCTAAAGTTCTCGAAATGCGCGATGGCGAGCGCTTCAAACGTCTCTCCTCCGTCGAAACGTTGGCGGAAGACCTGCTGAAACTGGGCGCGGACCGCAAGGCAGTCGTCCTCGCTTTCGGCGGCGGCGTGGTCGGAGATGTCGCCGGCATGCTGGCCTCGATCTACATGCGAGGTGTCAAGCTCATTCAGGTCCCCACCACCGTGCAGGCCCAGCTAGATGCCGCCATCGGCGGCAAGACCGGAGTCAATCTGCGCGCAGGCAAGAACCTGCTCGGAACGTTTTTTCAACCGCAATTTGTACTGATCGATCCTGCGACGCTTGCAACTCTCCCTGACCGAGAATTCGGCGCCGGAATGTACGAAGCCCTCAAGTGCGGGGTGATCGGCAACCAAGAACTGTTTACGCGCCTGGAAAACACATCAATAAAGAGTTTGCGGAAGGACCGCGAGTTCCTGGCGTGGGTAATCGCGGAATCCGTGAGGCTCAAAGCGCAGGTGGTTTCGGCAGACGAGAAAGAGGGCAATCTTCGCCGCGTTCTGAATTTCGGACACACGCTGGGCCACGCCTTCGAAGCCGCAACTTCATACCGAAAATTTTTGCACGGCGAAGCGGTAGCATGGGGAATGATCGCGGCGGCAAAGATCGCAACAGAAATGGAGCTCTGTGACGAGGAGATCTACGAACGCATTCGCGCAGCGATTCTGGCGTGGGGTGCGCTTCCGACTGTTACCGTGCAATCCGGCAAAGCCTTGCGACTATTGGGATCAGACAAGAAGACGGAAGGCGGCCATGTGCATTTTGTTCTTCCCAAACAGATCGGCAAAGTAGAAATCGTGAACGACGTGCCCGAGCGCGCCATTACCACCGCGCTGGCGGAGGTTCGGCGGATTTCTCATGCCTAAGACTCTGACGCCGGAATCGACTAAAGCTCCGGTCCGCGGCGCCGCCCCCGAAGGAGCCACCGACAAAGAGTCGGCAGCTCGCGCCGTCCGCGAAATGTTCACCACCATCGCCCCGCGCTACGACCTGCTGAATCACTTGCTTTCCGCAAACGTGGACAAACTATGGTGGCGCCGCACCGCCCGCGCGTTCAGAGATATTCTGTCGCGCCCAGGCGCACAAGTACTCGACCTCTGCTGCGGAACCGGCGACATGACTTTCGCCTTGCGTCGCGAAGCCGCCGAGGCTAATATCACCGGCGCGGATTTTTCTCACGCCATGCTGCAACTCGCGTCGGCAAAATCAGGCCGGTTCAGCAAGGTTCAATGGATCGAGGCCGACGCGCTCCACCTTCCATTTCCCGACCAAAGTTTCGACCTGATCACATCTGCCTTCGGATTCCGCAATCTAGCCGACTACGATGCCGGACTGCGCGAAATCCGCCGCGTGCTCCGCCCCGGAGGCGAGTGCGGTATTTTGGAATTCAGCGAACCGCGAGGATTGCCAGGCAAACTCTACAAGGTCTACTTCAAGTCAATCTTGCCCAGGATCGGAAGAATGATTTCCGGCAGCAAAGCTTATTCCTACTTGCCAGCCTCGGTCGAGCGCTTTCCCTCACCCGCCGAAATGCTCGAAAGAATGACGGCTGCTGGCTTTCAGGAGCCTTCCTGGACACCCTACACGTTCGGCGTGGCAGGCCTGTTTCGCGCCAAGCACTGAGTTGGATTGTGTAGCCACGGGCGTCCCCGTCCGTGGAGGCCGAAGGTGAGATTCAATTCAACTTTTCGCCACTGCCGCGGTTTCCTGCCTAAAGCACTCCTGAAACGCATCCGCAATCGCATGCCGAATCACGTTCTTATACTCCGCCCCAAGAAACTCTTCTAATCGAGATGTATCCATCACCGTCTCCGACGTGAGATAAGCAACAACATCCGGCGGAATGGTCGAAATCTTGCTCTTCCAAAGAAACTGCAGCACAAGCTCGAACGCCCGTTTTGTCGGGACCCGAATCAATTTGGCATTTGCCAGCCGAACGCACTGTTCATAGGTAAGGGGTCCGCCTCGCCCGGCCACATTCAGAACCGTCAAGCGTTGGGCCTCAGGTTCGCTCTTTTTTAGAATGTGCGCGATCAGCCGTGCAACATCGTCGATGTGCACAAATTGAATACGCGTATGCAGATATTCCTTGCCCGAAGGCAGCATGCATGGCAACCGCTTGCCCTGCTCACGCATGCGCGCGGCCCGCTTGCTGCTCCCGCCAGGGATCCCGCGAAACGCTTCCATGAAGTAATTGTCAACGCTGGCCCCGGCAAAGATGTGCGGACGCAAAATGTAAACGCTGCAACCCCGAAGCGCAGCTCCCCGCTGCTGCACCACGCGGTCCGCTTCCATCTTCTGGACTCCGTACTGGTAGGTGTGTGCGGCCAGCGGTGTTTCTTCCTTGGCCTGCGAGATTCCCGGGCCATAGGCAGAGACGCTGCTCAGGAAAATAAATTTCTCAACCATCGGCCAGTCGCGATTCGCTTCAGTGACGGCCTCCATCACCCGCGCAGTGCCCGCCACATTGACCTGCCATATCCGATCGCTATCCAGTATTCCCGTGCGCACCGCGTCCATAACGAAGGCCAGGTGCAGGACCGCCACCGGCCGAACGTCGCGCAGCAGACGAATAAATTCCAGGCAGGAGGCTTCCACTCCCAAATCCATCTGCTCAAATTGCAATGGAAGGTCAGTCTGCGGAGGCCGGAAATCCACGCCCACTACGCGAAACCCGGAGAGCATCGGCAAAAGCCGCCGTCCCAGGTTCCCCGAAATCCCCGTCACAACGATTGACGGTAGTGCTTCTGCCATTACTTCTTACCGGGAGGCGGAGCCTGCGCCGTCGGCGCCTCGCCAGGGTTCCGTAGCGTGGGCGGAGCAGGAGTGGCAAAATAGTTTTCATCCAAGGTTGTCTTCGCAGAATTCTGTAGCGAATCAAAAGCATTCTTCATCTTTTCGCCCTGCAGCGCGCGCGCGATTTCATCGTGGACGCTCGCAACCGGCAAATCCTTAACCTCTGCGACCTTGTAGATCATGAAGCCAGTTGGATCATTGAATACCGGTGAAACGTCGCCGTTCTTCAGTTCGGAAATCGAGGCATCAGCCGGAGGAATGTTCGCTTTCCTGACATTCTCCTGACGAGGGCTCATGGCCTTCTGCTTCAATCCGGCAAAGTCGTAAGCCTCTTGCTGCAGCTTCGTAATGTCCTCCCCCGCAGCAGCGCGGGTCCGCAACTTGTCCGCTTCTTCTTTCATTGCCGCCTCAGAAGCCGTTCGCTTCTTCTCAGCATCAGGATCATTCGGTTTCTGGGCGGAAGTCTCGATTTGTTTCTGCTTCGGAACATAGAGCCGGTCGAAAGTGATCGTCTTATAGTCGGCTGCGTGCTTCTCGTAGTACTCACTGACCTCGGTGTCTGAAACGTTGGCCGCGTCTTTCTGCATTTGCTGGTAAGCCATGCTCGCCAGGATTTTCAGCCGAGCAATGTTCATCTGCTGTTCGAAGTCGGCGCTTCGATCTAGCCCAAGATCGCGTGCTTTCTGGGCCAGGACAAGCGCCTTTACATACTGGTCGGCCACTTGTTTCTTCTGGGCCGCGGGAGCGTTCGGATTCGTTACTTTTTCGAAGTCAGCTTTGGTGATCACTGTCTTGCAGTCCGCCGGAGCAGCATTGCTCCCAGCAGGCTTCTCGCACAGTCCTTGCACAGTAATCACAGGCGAGTCAGGGGACACACTGGTGCCGCTGCTTGCCGCCGGCTGCTCAGCGACAGGCGCTGTGGGGCGTGTTTTAAGCGCGGGAGTTGAGGTGGACTGCCCCAGCACAAGACCAGAAAGCAGCAGGCAGACAAATACACTACGAAGCATTCGAGAGGTCCTCCAACAGGTAAAAGGGCTAATAAGGAATCGTAGCACAGCAACGTGAGTTCAACCGGAGCGTTACGGACGGCTTGGCGGAACTCCGCTCCAAAGCGATAATGCCAACATGTCGGGAACCCCTGCCATCTTCGGCTCTGAGGCAATGCGTGAAGAGAAGCGCACGGTGGCCGCCCATTCGTTATTCGCGGCGCTGGCCATAACTGCCTTAAAGATTTTTGTCGGGATTACCACCGGCAGCCTGGGGATTCTGTCCGAAGCGGCACATTCCGGACTCGACCTGATCGCCGCCGCCGTCACTCTGTTGTCCGTGCGTGTTTCCGATAAGCCCGCCGACGCCGATCACCAATATGGCCACGGCAAGGTCGAGAACTTTTCTGCTTTCATCGAAACTGGCCTGCTGCTGCTCACGTGCGCAGTCATCGTTTACGAAGCCGTCAAACGCCTGTTCTTTCATCATGTACACATCGAGCCCACGCTGGCGGCGTTCCTAGTCATGTTTTTCTCTATGGCCATGGATTACTGGCGTTCGCGCGAGCTCGGCAAAATTGCCACGAAGTACGATAGTCAGGCCCTGCAAGCCGATGCGCTTCATTTTTCTACCGATATTTGGTCGAGCGGCGTCGTAGCTCTTGGTCTAGGCCTCGTCATGGTCGGAAGGAAGTTAGCAATTCCATGGCTCATCGATGCCGACCCAATCGCAGCCTTGTTTGTAGCAGTGGTAATCATCTTCGTCAGCACTCGCCTCGCTCGCAGGACCATCGATGCGCTGCTCGACACTGCACCGGCAGGCGCTCGTAGCAAAATCCTCAGCGCCCTTCGAAACGTTGAAGGATTACTTGAAGTTGACCGTGTGCGTATCCGGCGCGCCGGCAACCGCTATTTCGCCGACGTTTCCATCGGCCTTGCACGTAATGTTACCTTTCAACGTTCCGGCCAGGTAGCTGACCAAGTCTCGCGGACGGTGCATGAAGTCCTACCCAACACCGACGTAGTCGTTCGCTCAATTCCCCGGCCCGCATCTGCCGAAAATATTTTTGATCGTGTTCGCGCCGTCGCGACTCGAAATAACTTGAACGTTCACGATGTAAGCGTGCAGGACCTCGATGGCCGCCTTCATGTTGAGCAGCATTTAGAGATGGATGAGCAATTGCCGCTCAAGGAAGCCCATGACCGCGTGACTGGCTTAGAGTCAGAAATTCGCGAGGAGGTCCCAGAGATCGCCTCCATTCTCACCCACATTGAAAGCGAGCCTGCGACGATTGAACCTGGTGAGCAGATCGAGCGCGACGCGCGCCTGGAGGAACGCCTCAAGACCGTCGCCGCCGAATTTCCCGAAGTCCTGGACATGCACGACATCGAGGTCAAGCGCGTCCGCGACCATGTCTATGTGGCCTGTCACTGCACTTTCCCCGATGAACTTCCCCTCTCGCGAGTACACGATGTCTCCACCGCGCTAGAAATCCGTTTCAAACAGCAAGCGCCGGAATTGTTCCGCGTCCTCATTCATCCCGAGCCCAGCACTGACAACCGGAGGTAAGCAATGATCCAGGCAAAAGCCGCATGGACACAGCAAAGTCAATTCGAGGGCACAGGAAATTCAGGCTTGAAACTAATGATGGATGGCGCCAGCAAAGCCGGCAACAGCCCTATGGAATTACTCCTCATCGCGCTTTGCGGATGCACTGCCGCTGACGTGGTAAGTATCCTGCAGAAAAAACGCGAGCCATTCACCGGCATCGAGGTCAGCGCGCAAGCCGAAAAAGCCCCGGAACCACCGCGTGTCTATACAGAGATCAAGCTCCTCTATCGCGTTTTTGGAAAGGTCTCGCGCAAGGCAGTCGAAGACGCTGTCCGCCTTTCCGAAGAAAAATATTGCTCGGTCTCTGCCATGTTGAACAAAACCGTCACCATAACCTACGAAATCCAGTTGGACTCGCAATGACCAATGCGGCCAACGCAACCGCAGCACCTAAGGCGAAGCCGGGCCCTTCACACAGTGTTTATTCCGGGTATGTCTACATCGCTGCGTCGGCGATATTCTGGGGTGTTTCCGCCACTCTGGGCCGCGCTGCCTTCACTGGGCGCCTGCTGCCGAATTCTGGCATTCGAAACATCGATCCGCTGATCTTGTCCCAGTGCCGCACTTCGTTCTCATTCCTGGCCGTCGCGGCGTGGCTTCTGCCCACCCGCGGATGGAAGCGGTTGAGCGTGCCCCGCGGGGATCTAGCCAGGTTATTTGTTTTGGGTCTGGCGGGCGTCGCGGCCTCGAACTACTTCTACTATCTGGCAATCCAGAAAACCAATGTTGCCACCGCGATTATCGTGCAGTACACCGCGCCCGTGTGGGTGCTCCTTTACATGATTGCGAGAGGCGCGGAGCGCCCGACCGTTTCGAAAATAGCGTCGGTCATTCTGGCAATCACCGGAATAGCGCTGGTGATCGGGCTCTTCGGCCAGGGAAAACTGCAAGTGGACTCGATCGGCATAACAGCGGCCGTGATCGCAGCATTTTCTTTTGCCTTTTATAACATCGGCGGTCACTACATACTCATTCGCTACGATCGCTGGACCGTCTTGCTCTACACCACCCTGGCAGCATCGCTGTTCTGGATCGTAGTAAATCCTCCTACCCATGTCATCGCCGCGCATTATTCCTTCGCTGCCTGGCTGTTCCTGATCATCTTCGCCATGCTCTCGGTCCTTGTGCCCTTTGGCTTTTACTTTGCCGGCCTGCAGCGCCTGGATCCAACCAAAGCCATCATCGTCAGCTGCCTCGAGCCGGTGTTTTCAATTCTGATCGCAGCTGTTGCCCTGAAAGAAGTCGTCAGGCCTTTGCAAACATTGGGTGCCATGATGGTGTTAAGCGCGATAGTTGTCGTGCAGCGGCCCACCCGAGGTGGTCTCGCTCCGCCGATAGTCGGCCCAGTCGACTAAAAAATAGAAGAGTGATGCATCCCCAAGCCGCCCAGCGAAGCGGGCGGAAGAGGGACCTAACGTCACTGTACACATCCCGCATCGTCTGCAGGGGCAACTCCCCCGCCCGCTCGCATTCACGTTTTTTTGACGGTTTATTTACAAACCGACACTTCCTGAATACTTTTTCTCGCGCGCAGATAAAGGTAAGTTACAAAACAGTCGATTAGAGGACAGTGAGTCATGAACCCTAAAACCTCCCGCCCCGCCGCCCTGCTTGTGCTTGCCCTTCTGACCACTTCTCCTTGCTTCGCCCACCACATGGCAGTCGTAGTTTCGAAACAGAATGCCGTGACCGCCGTGACTTCCGCACAGCTCGTCAAGATTTTCAAAACGGAATTAAAGAAATGGCCCGACGGCAAGAATATCGTGGTCGTGCTGCACCGGGCGTCAGCCGGTGAGTTGGTCACCTTACGACGCCTGAATAAGATGTCCGCGCAGCAATGGCAGTCGTTCGTTACGGAGCACAAAGATTCCGTAAAGCTCGTGGACACCGACGACGAAGTCTTGGCCTACGTCGAAAGTACGCCCGGAGCGGTTGGCTTGATCGATGTTCGCTCAGTAACGGACCGCGTAACAGTGGTTCGCGTGGATGGAAAAGTTCCCATGGAAGACGGCTACTTGCCTCACTAGCCGTCAGCGGTGAGACTCCGGTTTAGGGTAGAGCCGGTTTAGGGTGGAGCCGGGCCTCTGGCCCTGCGTTAGCGGCTCTGAAACAAAGAGGGCTTCAGCCCCTGAGGTACTTGATTCAGAAAACGGAGTCATCTAAATGCTGGCTTGGAGTGGTCTACCTTCCGTCCGCGGCAATCTCAAGTAGCGCCTGGCCTTGCGGATGTCCCTCCCAATCTGCTCCCGCAATGCTTCAACCGAACTGAATTTGATTTCGTCCCGCAACCGCGACAAAAAGAAAATTTCAATTTCTGTCTCTGCCGTCAGCTCCAGAGGATGAAAATTCAGCAGGTGAGTTTCAATCGCGAATGACTCGGTTCCGAACGTAGGCCGGGTTCCGACGTTCGTGACGGAATCAAAGCATTCGTCAGCGACCCGTGTCTGCGTGACGTACACCCCATCGCCAGGCGCCAACTCGTCATAGTGACTCAGATTAATGGTCGGGACAGTGTATCGAGCTCCGTAACCACGTCCCCGTCCGGGCGTAGACCGAATGCTAAAGGGACGCGCGAGCAGGGAACGCGCGCGACTGACGCGGCCCTCCCGCATCAGCTCACGAATCCGCGTGCTCGACACCGATTCGCCGCGCACCCGCATCTCCGGATACGCCACAACCTCGAACCCAAGCTCACGCCCGAGTTCCTGCAGCACATCAATATCGCCGGAAGCCTTGTGCCCGAAACGGAAGTTATAACCTTCATGCAGCTCGACCGCGGCAAGCCCGTCGCAAAGAACTCGCTGAACAAAGTCACGCGGGCTGAGTAGCGACAGGTCTCGTGTGAAGGGAAGCAGCAGAACGGCATCGATTCCCGTTTGCTGCAGCAATCGTAGCTTCTCCGGCGTAGGAGTCAGCAGCGTCAGTCCGGAATCCGGACGCAATATGCGCACCGGATGCGGCTCAAAGGTTACGACGACAGATTTTGCCCCACGCTGCTTTGATCGGGACACAATTTCGCCGAGTACCCGCAGGTGCGCCCGGTGCATGCCATCAAAGTTCCCCACGCTGACAATCGAATGCCCTAAGGCACCCCGGATTTCATCGAGCTTATGAAAAATCTGCATCAGCGATCAGATCAACCGGAACTAATGAATGTGGGAACAGCCGCCTCGGCGGTTCCAGGGCGCCAGGCCCTGTGTGTTGAATCAAATCTCAAATTCCAATTTCATTCCGTCATAAGAAAGCTTCACGTTTCCAGGCAGCGCCGCATTCGTCTTTTCATGCGGCAAGTCATGACAAATATGAGTGAAGAACGCCCGCTGCGGCTCCAATCGCTCTACCGTCTGCAGCGAATGTTCCACCGTCGAGTGCGTCGGATGAGGCTTGTAGCGCAGTGCGTCTAGGAACAATACGTCCAGTCCTTCCAGCTGCCCCAACGAAGCCTCAGGAATGTCACTGTGGTCAGTCAAGTACGCCGCCGACCCGAAACGAAATCCATAAATCTCAGCGTCTCCATGGATCAGAACAATGGGCTCAAACCGCGCTCCGAAAAGTTCGAGTGAGCCATTAATGGGCTTGAGCTCCACTTGCGGCAAGCCGCCAAATTTGTAGTCAGCGTCAAAAATGTAACGGAACATTGTGCGGATAAATTCCACCGCATCCGGATGCGCATACAAAGGCAGCCGGTTCGGTTTGTGCAGAAAACTCAGCGGGCGCAAGTCATCGATGCCCAAGAGATGGTCAGCATGAGTGTGTGTATAGAGCACCGCGTCCAGGTTCCGAATGTCCTCACGGATCGCCTGCTGCCGGAAGTCTGGAGTCGTATCGATCAGGACACTGCGGCCGCCATATTCAATCAAAACCGACGGCCGCGTCCGGTGGTCACGCGGGTCCGGCGAATGGCAGACGGCGCAATCGCAGCCGATGGTCGGCACACCCATCGAAGTCCCGCTGCCCAGCACCGTCAGCGTTGCTTTCATTTCGCGGCGGGCACCTGCTGCGGACCTTTGGCGATGGCGTTGGTCACCTCCACATAGGCCATGCGCAGCTCATACAAGGCGTTCTGCAGGAAGTTCTGCTCCTTGGAAGTGAGGTTGCCTTTGGTTTTTTCCGAGAGCAGCGACAGCGAATCGATCGTCTGCCGCGCCCCGATCAAGTCAAGCTGCGGCGGCGCGCCCTGCTCGCGCATCAGCCCAAGCTGTAACATGCCAGTCATATAAAGCGAAGCCAGGAATCGCTCAAAAGTAATTTCAAGTTCTTTCGCGGATTGCCCGCTCTGTTCAACCTGGCGGTCCATTTCCGCCGATGATTCTCGGTACGCATCCGCCTGTTCCTTCTGCTCAGCAGCAGTCGGGGGAGGAGGCTCCGTGGAAGTATCGGCAGGAGCCA
>WNGK01001626.1_pt1 | contig 31734 bp, 31 predicted proteins | sample 5400601 | NCBI WGS metagenome assembly WNGK01 (sample SAMN13153376, study PRJNA577476) | soil metagenome | isolation source: 60 cm soil or saprolite under Garry oak tree replicate 1 | place: USA:California | collected 2016-06-15 | reverse complement strand
CACCGCGAGCACGATGATCTCGGATGGGAAGCAAGCCCGCGAAGGCAGACCGTGCGCTTGCTGGCATGCGGGGACGGGGAGTTGTCATGCGACAGTCTGCCCGTCCTTGAGCTCACCTGCAGCAGCTGCAACAGTCCCCGATTCGGTAGAGGTCGGCGGTCGCCGGCCCGAGGTGGCTGCGCGGGTCGGGCTGTGTCTCCAGTGGCACCAGGTCGGCCTCGGTGACGATCCCGACCAGCTCGTCGCCGTCCACCACCGGCAGCGCGTTGAAGCCACGCTCGACCAGCAGCCCTGCCGCTTCCTTGACGGTGGTGTCCGGGGTGACCGTGACTACCAGCCTCGACATGACATCCCGTATGAGCATCGCACCCTCGCTTTCCGATGGGGTGCTGCCACGCTACGGCGCGCACGCCGCCGTTCTCAGGGCGGAACGGCCCAGGTTCGTAGGGACCATCCTGCTTCCGCGAGTGGAGGCCATCTGGTATGGGAGCCCAAGGACCCACTGATCGTCGGGACGTCTTGCCCCTGCCTGGTGGTGGTGGGCGAAACGCCGATCGAGACGACAACCAAGGAGGAACGATGGCCATTGCCAATTGCCAAGAGCCGGTTCGATTGAACCGGCTCCACACAGCTGCCGACCATGCCCACCTTCCAGACCGCACCGGCCAAGGGCAGCGTGATCACCACCGCGGTGGCCCGGCTGCTGGCGGTCTTGCGGGTGGCGGTCGGGTTCGTCTTCCTGTGGGTGTTCCTGGACAAGACCTTCGGGCTACGCGACCCCTCGGCCAAGGTCTGGATCCACGGCGGCTCCCAGACCGAGGGTTTCCTGAGCGCTGTGGAGGTTGGCCCGTTCGAGTCGACCTTCCACAGCTGGGCGGGAACGAGTGGCCAACTGGCTGCTCATGCTGGGGCTACCCAAGCGGTGGGGGCATGAGCTGCCGGTCAGGACGCGCGACGCTTCCGCCGGCTAACCATGCGCGGCCGGCCGTTCGGCCCAGTCGGGCCAGAAGACCGTCGTCGTCGACATCTGGCTCACCTCCGTGCACCCGTGGCTCAGCCGATGAAGGCCGCTAGGACGAGCGCGTTGGTCAGCGTGTCGGTCCACTTGGCGGCGCGCTCCGCCTCGCCGTCGAGCAGTGGCCCTCGCGTGTGGGCGACGAAGAAGCTCTCCTGGTCGCCGACTACCTGGAACCCGAGCCGGTCGAGCCGACGAGCGATCGTCCGTGCGGCCGACCCGGTCAGCCAGCGAGCCTTGTCGAAGCGGGTGTCGAACGCCGCGGCGCGCGCACCGTGAACCGGCTCGAGCGCGTCGAGCCACCCTCGCAGCGACGGCGAGGCGCCGTGCCCCTGAGTCGGCCCACCGACCACCAGCAGGTCCAACGATCGGGGCATCGTGCGGGGAGCGTGGTCAACCGTGACCAGCATCACACGGGCCTGCCGGCGAAGCCGCTCGGCGACCGCGCGGGCGACCTGCTCGGTGTTGCCGAACTGGGAGTCATACACGACCAGGATGTTCATCTGCCCACCTCGCTGACGGCTGGGCGATGGCTGACCACCCCACCATGTGCCCAGCGGGTCCGTGGTAGGGTCCTCAGGTCCGCGGTGGGGCGCCGAGGGTCATCCTCGCCGCTGCCCAGGCGCCGCTGATCCGGCACTGAGAAACCGCCGAGCAGCCCGCCAAGAGCCATGCCGACGAGGAATCCCCCCACCGCCAGCCTCCGCCTGGAACCGGCGGGCGTTCTGGGCGTGCTGGTAGCCCTCGGCCGCCCAGCGGCAGTTTGGCGGTTCCCCGCACCATGGCGCGCCTTCGCCGGTGGCGAAGTTGTGGTTGCAGTCAGGGCAGAAGACCTTCAGCTCTTCGGGCAGGTACGGGCAGTCATACCAGCCGCACGACTTGCTGCCGACACCGGTCACCAGGTCGTAGTCGCAGCCGGGGCATCGCCGGTACACCAGCGGTGGTGGTTCAGGAGCCGGCCGTTGACGAAAGATTCCCATGGGAGGCCTCCTCGCCTCGATCACACACGGCGGTCAGCGGGTCGCTGCCATGTCACCCGCGACCGTGAAGGCAGCAGCGCGCAGGTCGAGGTCGCCGACCTCGATGACATCGGCGCAGAAGCCGCACCACACCAGCGTGAAGACCTCGCCGGCCACGTACTCGGCCTCATTGCCGCAGCGTGGGCATTCGAGCATGTGGCCCTCCTCTCAGCGGTCCACCGGTCCCTCGCCGGGGAATGACCAGATTGTCCGACCTGCTGGTCGCCGCTGCCCACGGCCGGAGGTCCCATCTGTGCCTGGGCGATGGTCCCGGGCTGGAGCGGGTGCGGGCGCTGATCGCCGGCTGCTGCAGGACACAACAGCCGGCTGCCGCGTTGGGGGACGATCAAGCGGTTCGCGGTCCTGACGCGTGAGCTCACCGTGGCCGGCGGCGACCTCACGCCAAGCCGCAAGCTCAAGCGCCGCGCCGTCACCGCAAGCACCATGATCTGCTGGAATCCCTCGACGACGACACGTCGGCGGCGACCAGACCCGCCGATCGCTCAGCCACCCCATAGCAGTAGTCGTGGCGCTGCCTCGAGGGATCTATGGCGGGATCCTCACCCGCGCACCACCAGGGTGCCCGCCACCTTGTCGTGCAGGGCCTGCTTGCGGGCATCGACGCCGGCCAGCACGAACCCAAACCCCAGCAGCGCCAGCGACAGCAGCTTGGCCAGCAGCCGCGCGGTCGCCCGCCCAACGCCGATCCGCCGCCCATCCAGGGTCGTGACCCTGACCCCGACGACCCGCTTGCCCAGCGTCGCCTGCCAGGCGCAGGCCTCCATCGCCGCGAAGTACAGCCACACCACCAGCATGGCCAGCGTGTAGTACACGACGACCTTGACGGTCGAATGGGGCGGCGCGAGCTGCCCGTGGTAGCCGATCGATAGGGACACCACCACACCGATCAGCAGCCAGTCGATGGCGGCCGCGATCCCCCTGCGCCAAACGCCGCCGTATGCGCGCTCGACCTGCGCCGGTCGGGCAACGGTCTGCATGGTTGCCATGCCGATCACCTCTTCTTCCCATCGAGTCTGAGTCAGACTCCTCCCGCGGAGCCGCGGCGTCAGTGGCCCAAGGACCCCCACTCCCCAGGACCTTCAGCTCGGCCGGCCGGAGCGCAGCGATGTGCTCGTGCAGGCCCGGCCGAACTCTTCGCCGGGTTGGCTGACGGGCTGTGGCGGCCGGCCTGCCAGCAGGGCGATGCCGGCCGCTTCGCCCGGCAGCTCACCGTGGCGGCCATGACCGCCAAGGCCGTACCCGCACCCTTCAGATCCAGCTGCGTGGCCGCCGTGCGCTCAGGCACCGACGAGATCGCCTTGGCCCACTTCGCTCTGGCCCACTTGGACGAGGCCCTGGCGACCGTGATGCTGGGCTCGGCGCGTAGGTCCGGTCGAGGTCGCCGAGCGGGATGCTCAAGGGGATCAAGGCCAGAGTGGAGCGCACCGGGTCGGCGCTTCCGGTGCGCTGAGTGCGGGCGGTCGTTCAGCCGGTTGGCAGCGGCATGCTGGCCTGGTCTGAAAGTAGGTCTCGTATTGACAGCACGCCGACCAGCTGGTGCCCGTCGACCACGGGCAGGTGCCGAACGCCCAGCTCGGCCATGCGACGGGCCGCCACCGCAAGGTCGTCGTCTGGAGCAACGGTGACGGGCTGGTCGGTCATGTAGTCGGCCACCGTGGCGGTCGCGGGATCGGCGCCTTCGGCCAGCGCGGCGATCATGTCCCGCTCGGTGACGATGCCGACGAGCCGGTGTTGCTCATACACCGGCAGGGCGCCGATCTGGTAGCAGTGCATCCTCCCGGCGGCGTCCATCAGGGTTTCGTCGGGGTGGGTGGTGATCAGCACGTAGTGGCAGCGTTCCGAGACTCGCATGGCGCCCTCCTTTGTATTGACCCGCGAGTGGCTCTTGCTCCCGACCTCACCGTGCGCCCGCACTGGCCGACGGGTGCAGGGACCACGGTCGGTCTCCCGGCGGCCCCTGGGTCCCGCCGGCCTGTCGGGGGCTGGCGGCGTCCTGGGCGGCGTCCTGTTGGGTGCCGCGGATGGCCAGGTGCGGCATGGCTGGGAAGGGGATGTGGTAGCGGTGCTGGAGATCCCTGATCTGGAGCAGGGCGGTTCGCAGGAGCTCGTGGCGTTGCTCGGCGGCGAGCCCCCCGAGGACCGCCTGGCAGGCGGCCTGGCTGGCGGCCGCATCGCCCGGCAAGTCCGGTTGTCCGCTGGCGGGGTCGAGCATGACAACCGACAAGAGCTCGACCGTGGACTGGACCTGGGCGGCCGCGGCGGACCGCTGCGCAACCGAGAGCAGCGGCCAGCCCCTCGCCGCCAGCGCCCGCAGCACGGCCTGGTGACGCTGGGCGTCGCGGGCTGTGTGACGGAACGCGGTGGCAAACACCGGGATGGTGCAGCCAGACGCCCAATGCTCGTACAGGTCACCGGTCGCCAGCGCGCTCAGTAGCAGCGCGCCGCTCACCACGCCGATGCCCTGCTGGTCCAGGGCGCGCTGGTAGCCGTGCCAGCAGCGTTCGGCTTCCTGGTCCACCTGGCCCAGGTGGCGGCTCGCATGGCGGCCGACGGCGGTTTGGGGCTGGTAGTCGACCGGCCACCCGGGAACCAGGCGCTGTATCGCGAGGTGGAAGAGCTGCTCGTGCCGGAGCGCGTCGCGCAGCATGGTCAGCAGCGCCCAGCGGACCTGGTCGCTGTCGTGCTGTTCCGTGGCGCGCACGAACGCCGTGGCGTACGCCCGTGGTCCCAGCCCCTCGACCGCGGCCACCAACGACCACCAGTAGGCGATCGCCTCCCGCTGCTCCGGCTCGAGCTGGCCGGCGCGCCGCATGCTCCGGGCCAGATCGGGCGGCTGCCAGAACTGGTACCGCAGCGACTCCCACAGCCACTGCGGCTCGTCTGGCGTGAGCATCTCGAGCGGCGGGCTGGTGGCGGGGGGCCGCCCGATCCCGACCGTTGGGTGCTGTGGTGCTGCCATGACGCCACCTCCCTGCGACGGTCTCCTCGCGGCGGTCTGTCCACCATCCAAGCTGGACCCGCGCCGCCGACCGTGGCAGGGACCGGCAGCCCTGTACGCCCGGGACGGTCGACAGGCCGGGTCGGCTCGCCCGCGCAGTCGCTAGAGGAACCTGTGTCCCCAAGCCGCAGGGTCGCGGGTCCCGCGAGGTCATGCCTCCTGACCCATGGCGGCTGCGGTCGGGCGACTCGGTCGCCGGGTTCGCCAAGGGCACCCTGGCCACCGGGACCAAGGGTGCGCATCCCGACATCGCCTACTCCTGGTACGTCAGCTTCCTGGAGTGGATCCGCGACAGCGGCCACACGTTCCTGGGGCCGCTGGTGGCGATCGGCGAGCTCACCATCGGGATCATGCTCATTCTGGGCCTGTTCACGGCATCGTCGCCTGCCTGGGCGCGATCCTGAACTTCTCGTTCGTGTTCGCCGGCAGCGCCGGCGTCAACCCGGCGATGATCGTGGTCGGGATGGGGCTGATCCTGGCCTGGCGCAACGCCGGCTGGTACGGGCTGGACCCTTGGTGCTCCCCAAGCTGGGCACCCCTGGCACCTGGGCGAGCTGTTCGACCGCCGTCGACCCAAGCCACCAACCCCGACTCCCGTCGGCCAGACCTGACCGTCTGGTCACCATCCGGGCCGGCCGCCCAGGTAAGCGGCCGGCCCGTTGTCGTTCCAGGCTGCGACTCGCCCGGCCCACGACAGCCTCTGGGTGTCAACTGCCGCGGCGAGGGTGCCGCGAGCACTGGCCGTCAGCGGCGGCGGGCCACCGGCTTCCAGTTGGGCGTGGGGTCGATCCACATGTCGGCCGCCCACACCCGGACGCCGAACTCCCGGGCAAACCCGGTGAACCTCCCGGCCGCGGCGTCAGGGCTCTGCGCGGCTGAGCGGTGCTTCCTGGCCGTTAGGAGACAGCTCTGGAGATTCGAGGGCCGCCGCGACCCGGTCGAGGAAGTCCTTGATGGTGGCCTCGGCCACGCGGTGCAGGGCGAGACGGTCGACGGTGCGGCCGACAGTCCTCAGCGGCGGCTCGTATCGGCCGCTGATCGAGAGCTGCGTCCGGCCCGTGCCGAGCTTGCCCAGCTCCAGCTCGGCGTCCAGCTTGGGGAGCAGCGATCCACCCGGCTCCCAGCTCATCGGAAATGAGAGCCTGGACGGGAACTTGACCGGCTCGCCGAGCCGAACGACCACGCGCTTGCTGACGCGCAGGCCGGCCGGATCGACGCCGACCTCGGCGAACAGGGGCTCGGCACGTTCGATCGCGCCGTCGGCCAGGGCGGGCAGCCAACTGGAGGGGGAATCGAGCAGGGCAGCCTCCACCTGCGCGGTGGGCAGGTCCAGCTCGACGTAGTAGCGAAGGAACATGATCGATCCGAACCGGGCGGGTCAGCCCATAGGTGGTTGGTCTGGCGGGAGCTTGGGACCTTTGGCCTGGCCATTGTCGTCCATGGCCGGTAAGCGGTTGACACCCTGCCCCACCATCAGGGTGGCGGCCCTGGTCGGCGGGTGGAGCTCGATGAGCGCGACCTCGATGGTCACAGCGATGGTCTCCTCTCCTCCATGAGAGCGTGCGGCTGGCCGGGTCGGCGGGGCATGGCCGGAGGTCCCTGGGCATGGGGGACGTTGGGCTTCTTCAGGGGGCCAGCTCGCCCTGTTAGGCTCAACCAATGAACGGCGAGCGCGACTACCGGAACCTGCTGATGGAGGCAGGTCTGGCGCTGTCGTCGGAGCGGTCGCTGCCGGCGAACCTGCAGCGCATCGTGGAGCTTGGGGAGGGGGCCACGGTGCGGGTCGCCATCCCCGCCGGGCGGCCGGCCGGCGGATGAGCGGAGGAGCAGGCTGATGGCAGGCGAGGAGCCAACCGAGCGGGCGCGTGCGCGGCCGACGCGGGTGATGCTGGTCGACGACCACGACATCGTCCGCGACGGGATCCGGGCGCTGCTGGAGCGCGCCGAGGACGTGGTCGTGTGCGCCGAGGCGGCCACGATGCGTCAGGCGGTCAACCAGGCGGACAGGTCGTTGCCGGAGGTGATCATCATGGACGTGCGGCTGCCCGACGGCAGCGGCATCGAGGCCACCCGTGAGATCCGCGCCGCCCACCCCGACGTCAAGGTGCTGATGCTGACCTCGTTTGCCGACGACCAGGCGCTGTTCGCCTCGATCCTGGCCGGCGCGGCCGGGTACGTGCTCAAGCAGATCAACGCCCCCGACCTGTTGCGCGCGGTGCGCACGGTGGCGGCCGGGGACAGCCTGCTGGACGCGGCGGTGACCGCCCGGGTGCTGGAGCGGCTGCGGTCGGGCAAGCATCTGCTGCGGGACGAGCGGCTGGCCCGGCAGATCGGGGAGGAGCTGGGCCTGGCGGAGAAGACCGTCAAGAACTACATGTCCAGCGTGCTGAGCAAGCTGCGGGTGGGCCGCCGCGCGGAGGCCGCCGCCTACCTGGCCCGCCACACCATCGACGAGAACTGAGTCCGGGACTCGCGACCCTTGCCGCGGCAGCCCAACCGCGCGGAGAGTGAGCGATGGATCAGCCAGCGAACAGGAGGAACCCGCGATGGGCCACAACCAGCTCGACGTCATCGCCCAGGCACTGGTCGCGCCGGGGAAGGGCATCCTTGCCGCTGACGAGAGCACCGGCACGATCACCAGGCGACTGGCGTCCATCGAGGTCGCCTCGACCGAGGAGAACCGCCGCGCGTACCGCGAGCTGCTGTTCACCACCGAGGGCGCGGGGCGGTTCATCAGCGGGGTGATCCTGTTCGACGAGACCATCCGCCAGCGGGCCGCCGACGGCACCCTCTTTCCCGAGGTGCTCAGCCGCCAGGGCATCGCTCCCGGGATCAAGGTCGACAAGGGCACGGTGGCGCTGGCGGGGTTCCCGGGGGAGAAGGTCACCGAGGGGCTCGACGGCCTGCGCCAGCGGCTGGCCTCCTACGTCGAGCTGGGGGCGAGGTTCACCAAGTGGCGGGCGGTCATCACCATCGGCCAGGGCATTCCCAGCGACGCGTGTGTGGCGGCCAACGCCGAGCTGCTGGCCCGCTTCGCCGCGCTGTCGCAGGAGGCCGGACTGGTCCCGATCGTTGAGCCCGAGGTGCTGATGGACGGCGACCACACCATCGAGCGCTGCTACGAGGTGACCGTGGAGACCCTTGCCGAGGTGTTCGGCGCGCTGCGCCGCCACCGGGTCCGGCTGGAGGGCATGCTGCTCAAGCCCAACATGGTGCTGTCCGGCAGCGCCTCCCCCGAGCAGGCCGGGGTGCAAGAGGTCGCGACGGCGACCGTTGGGTGCCTGCGGGAGACGGTCCCGGCCGCGGTGCCGGGGGTTGTGTTCCTGTCCGGCGGCCAGAGCGACGAGGCGGCGACCGCGCACCTGAACGCGATGAACCGGCTCGGCCAGCAGCCATGGCAGCTCAGCTTCTCCTACGGGCGGGCGCTGCAGGCGCCGGTGCTCGAGGCATGGAAGGGCGACGCGGGCAACGGTCCGGCCGCGCAGCGGGCCTTCCTCCACCGGGCAACCCTCAACGGCGCCGCCCGCTCCGGCGACTACCGTCCGGAGATGGAGCGGAGCGAGTAGACGGGGGCACCGGCCGGGCTCGCCGTCCCCCGTTCCTCGCCATACGTCGCTTCCGGCTGCAACGTCGGGCCGGTGACGCCTTCCGGGCACCTCCGCGCGCCCCGGTGGTCCCAGGACCCCGTCCCGTTCCGGGAGGGCCGTTCAGTCCTTTGCCGCTCGGCCCGGCCGTTGGAGGCTGGGCTCGAGAGTGCGCGAAGGAACAGGAGTGTCCGGATGGCCATGAGCGGGGCTGCCACTGACCGGGCGGGGGGCGCCGCCGATATCGCGCTGCGGGATGGCACCACGGTGCAGGTGCGTCCTGCCTGCCCGCAGGATGCCACTGAGCTGCGACGGCTGTTCGAGCGGCTCTCGGACGAGTCCCGCTACCTGCGGTTCTTCTCGGCGACCGTGGACGTGCCGCTGGTGGTGGGTTGGGCAGCCGACGTGGACCAGCGGCGGCGGGACGGGCTGGTGGCGGTGACCGGACCGCGGGGTCGCATCGTGGCGCATGCCGGGTGGGAGCGGGAGCGCGACCACCCGGAGCGGGCCGAGGTCGCGCTGGTGATCGACGACGAGTTCCAGGGGCGCGGTCTGGGCACGATCCTGCTCGGCCAGCTCGCCGTCTCCGCCCGCGGCAAGGGGGTCGAGCTGCTGGTCGCCGAGGTGCTGCCCGGCAACCACCGGATGATCCAGGTGTTCCGCGACAGCGGCTTCGGGGTCCGGGTCCGCTCGCTGTCGGGGGTGCTGATGGTCGAGATCCCGACGCTGCTCACCCCGGATGCGCTGCGGCGCTTCGACGAGCGGGAGGAGCAGGCCGCCGCGGCGGCACTCCGCAAGGTGCTGGCGCCCCGGTCGGTGGCGGTGATCGGTGCCTCCCGGCGCCGTGGCACGGTCGGGGGCGAGCTGTTCCACAACCTGCTCGCCGCCGGGTTCACCGGTCCGGTGTACCCGGTCAATCCCAAGGCGGCGGCGGTCCAGTCGGTGCCCGCGTACCCGGCGGTGGACCAGATTACGGGCCCGGTGGACCTGGCGGTGCTGGCCGTCCCGGCGGAGCAGGTGGTCCCGGTCGCGGGTGCCTGCGCGGCCAAGGGGGTGGGCGCGCTGGTGGTGCTGTCGGCCGGGTTCGCCGAAAGCGGGCCGGAGGGTGCCGAGCGGCAGCGCGAGCTGCTCGGGGTCTGCCGGCAGGCCGGCATGCGGCTGATCGGGCCGAACTGCCTGGGGGTGCTCAACACCGACCCGAAGGTGCGGCTGGACGCCACCTTCGGCCCCACCCTGCCGCAGCGGGGCCGGGTCGGCTTCGGATCCCAGAGCGGCGCGCTGGGCCTGGCGATCGTCGACTACGCCAATGACCTGGGCCTTGGGCTGTCGAGCTTCGTGTCGATGGGCAACAAGGCCGACGTCTCGGGCAACGACCTGCTCGGCTACTGGCAGGACGACCCTGACACCGACATGGTGCTGCTGTACCTGGAGTCGTTCGGCAACCCCCGCAAATTCGCCCGCTTCGCCAGCCGGCTGGCCCGCACCAAGCCGATCGTGGCCGTCAAGGCTGGCCGCTCCGTGGCGGGCGCGCGGGCCAGCAGCTCCCACACCGGCGCGCTGCTGGCCGCATCGGACGTCTCAGTCGATGCGCTGTTCCGCCAGGCCGGCGTGATCCGCACCGACACCCTGAGCGAGCTGTTCGACGTCGCCAAGCTGCTGGCCGCCCAGCCGGCGCCAGCCGGCAGGCGGGTGGCGATCGTCACCAACGCCGGCGGGCCCGGCATCCTGTGCGCCGACACCTGCGAGGCGGCCGGGCTGCGGGTCCCCGCCTTCTCCGAGGGGCTGCGGTCCCGCCTGGCGGCGGTCCTGCCCGCCGAGGCGGCCGCTGGCAACCCGGTGGACCTGCTGGCCGCCGCCCCGCCGGAGCGCTACGGCCGGGCGATCGAGCTGGTGGCCGCCAGCGGCGAGGCCGACGCCGTGGTGGTGATCCACGTCCCGCCCCTTGCCGGCGACCACGGTGCCGACCGGGTGGCCGGCGACCAGGGTGCCGACCGGGTGGCCGGCGACCACCACGCCGGCGGGATCGCCGCCGCCATCCGTCGGGCGGCCGCGCAGGCCCCACCCGGGGTGACCATGCTCGCCGCGTTCATGCGTTCCGGCGAGGTCCCGGCGGAGCTGCGCGATGGTTCCCGGACGATCCCGTGCTACCAATTCCCGGAGGAGGCGGCCAGGGCGCTGGCGCGGGCCGCCGACCGGGGCCAGTGGCTGCGCCGCCCAGAGGGCCAGGTCCCGACCATGCCGGGGATCCGGCAGGAGGAAGCCGCGGCCATCCTGGCCGATGCCCTGGCGGGTGGGCCCAGGTGGCTGACCATCCAGGAGTCCGCCAGGCTGCTCGACTGCTACGGCCTGCCACTGGCCCCGTGGCGGCTGGTCCGCACGCCCGAGCAGGCCGGCGCGGCGGCGTCGCGGCTGACTGGCCCGGTGGCGGTCAAGGCTATCGTCCCCGGCCTGCTCCACAAGACCGAGGCCGGCGCCGTGCGTCTGGGCCTGCGGGGACCCTCGGCGGTGACCCGCGCGGCGGCCGAGCTGACCAGGGCACTCCAGGCCGCCGGGCAGCCACCGGAGGGGTTCCTGGTCCAGCGGATGGTCACCGGCGTCGCCGAGTTGCTGGTCGGGGTGGTCAACGACCCGACCTTCGGCGCGGTGGTCGCGGTGGGAGCCGGCGGCACCAGCGCGGAGCTGCTCGGCGACGTCGCCGTCCGGCTGGCGCCCCTGACCGATCGGGACGCCACCCAGGCGCTGCGTGAGCTGAAGACCTTCCCGCTGCTGGACGGCTGGCGTGGCACGCCCAAGGCCGACCAGGCCGCGCTGGAGGACCTGCTCCTGCGGGTCGGCATCCTCGCCGACAACCACCCCGAGATCGCCGAGCTGGACTGCAACCCGGTCATCGCCGGCCCCGACGGTGCGACCATCGTCGACGTGCGTATCCGGGTCGAGCTGCCACCCTCGCCGCCCCCGCTGAGCGCCCGTCGCCGATGAGCCTGCCGGGCCCAAGACCGGGCCATCTCCTGGGAGGCGGCGAGCGGCTCAGAAGCCGAGGTCGCTCAGCTCCGGATGGCCGTCTGGACGACGCCCCAACGGCCAGTGGTACTTGCGCTCGGGTTCGGAGATCGGAAGGTCGTTGATGCTGGCGTGCCGCACGCGCATCAGTCCCTGCTCGTCGAATTCCCAGTTCTCGTTCCCGTAGGACCGGAACCAGTTGCCAGAGTCGTCGTGATGCTCGTAGGCGAACCGGACGGCGATCCGGTTGCCCTCGAAGGTCCAGAGCTCCTTGATGAGCCGGTAATCGAGCTCCTTGGCCCATTTGCGCTCCAGGAACGCCACGATCTGGTCGCGCCCGTCGATGAACTCCGAACGGTTCCGCCAGTGGCTATCGGGCGTGTAGGCCAGCGCCACCTTCTCGGGGTCGCGGGAGTTCCAGGCGTCTTCCGCCAGGCGCACCTTCTGGATGGCGGTGTCGGGCGTGAACGGCGGGAGCGGAGGACGCGTGGCCATACCTTCCCCCCCTCATCGGGTGCGGAGCGTCGAGGCCGGTCGCGACCGTATCGTCGGAGCCCGCATGCCACAACCCACGCAGGTGATCATTGCCCGTTCCGCCCGGACGGTCATGCGCTCCACGTGGCGACCTCGCCGCCGTCCGGGCAGGGCCGGCCGACCAGCGATTTGTCGGGCAGCGTGCCGCTCCCCGTGTCACCATCGGGGCATGGACGGCACGAGGATCGACCGCTGGCTGTGGGCGGTACGGCTGGTGAAGACACGTTCCATGGCCGCGCAGGCCTGCCGGGCCGGGCACGTGCAGATCAACGGCGTGCGGGCCAAGCCGGCCGCGCCGGTCAACGTCGGCGACACGGTCCGGGCTCGGCTCGGGGGCCGGGAGCGGGTCGTCGAGGTCGCCCGGCTGCCCGCCAGCCGCCTCGGTGCCGAGCTGGCCGCCGCGTGCCTGGTCGACCGCAGCCCTCCGCCGCCGCCCCGCGATCCCCTCGCGGGGCTCGGTCCCCGCTACCCGGGTGCGGGCCGCCCCACCAAGCGTGACCGCCGCCAGCTCGACCAGGCCCGCGGTCGCCGCGCCTGACCCTCGCCCCGGGGTGGCGTTCGTAGCCCCGTCGGTCAGGGGTGGCCTGGCGATCCGCCGGACCACCCCCGCCTGGTCGCCGTAGGAGCCAGGAACGAGGTCGGGACCTGGCCGCGATACAACCGCGACGCGGTTCGGGTCAGGAGATGACCTCGACGAGGCGGAGTGCCTCGCGTGGGCCCTTGACCGACAGTTCCGCGACCTCGCCGATGCCCTTGACGTAGTACTTGTTGTCGAGGACGCCGGGTTCCAGCGCGGTGGTCTCCTCGGTCCGCAGAGCGTGGCGGAAGGAGCCGTAGGGCACGGTGACCGGCGAAGAGAGGCTGATCACCTTGAATACGTCCTCGGCCTGGCCCTGGTACCACTCCTGGCGGAACTTGCGGCCGACTTCCGGGTGAGCCTGCATGAAGACGCCAGGCTGGGCTCCGTCGACACCGGCGTGGAAGGAACCCTCGGTGCTGACGACCTTGCCGTGGCTGTCCAGCTCGGCCGTGTCCTCGCCGAAGTACCAGACGTTGCCGCAGCGGTCCTGGGCGTAGTAGTCGCTGGTCCGCTCCTCCAGGACGTTGTTCAGGTACAGCCGGTCCTCGACGACACGCGTCCTCACGCGGTCGATCACCTTGGTCCTGGAGGTCGTCGCGACCAGGTTGAGCGCCTTCTTGCCATCCTTGGTGCCGGTGTAGACGAGGGTCTTCCCTGGCGTCAGGGGGAACAGCTTGTTGGTGACGTTCGGGCTGAAGTTCGCGGGCTCGATGTGCGGACGGTAGTCCGGGCCGGGCCCGAACTTGGGCAAGGGGCACGAGGAGCCCGCTCCCGCCGATGATGGAAGGAGCCATACCGCGGCGCTCACCAGCGCGACCACTCCTGTGAACCTGCCAACGCGTCCTACCATGGCTCGGCGTCCCCTTTGTTCCGATCCTCACTTTCTATGTCAACGGGATCAGAACACGGCACACCTGACGCGAACCTGAACGCCCTGCCGTGCCGGCCTTCGGGACGGAGCGAATGGCGCGGGGCGGCCAGGCGGCAGACGCCCGGACGGCCGTCAGGGCGCGGTGGGCAGCGTGACGACGAGGTGGGTGCCGGGGTGGTGGTCGGGGTCGATGCCGATGGTGCCGTGGTGGCGCTGGACGATGTCGCGGGCAATGGCGAGGCCGAGCCCGCTGCCGCCGGTGGTGGTGCGCGCGCCGTCGAGGCGGGTGAAGCGTTCGAAGACGCGCTCGTGCTGGTCGGTGGGGATGCCGGGACCGTCGTCGGCGACGCCCAGGACCGCCGTGTGGTCGTGCTCGCTGAGGGTGAGGGTGACCGTCGTGCGGGCGTGATGGGCGGCGTTGTCGATGAGGTTGCGTATGGCGCGGCCGAGCTGATCGGGGTCGCCGTGCACCTGCGCGGCGGAGACGGCGGTGATGTCGACGTCGACGCGGCCGCCGGCGCGGAGGCGGCCGGCATCGGCCAGGACGATGTCGTCGAGGTCGACGGGCTGACTGCGGATGGTCGCGGCACCGGCGTCACTGCGGGCGAGCTGGAGGAGGTCCTCGACGACACGCTGGAGGGCGGTGATCTCTTCGAGGACGCTGCGATGCGTGGCGGCGAGGTCGGCGGTGCCGGGGTGGGCGAGGTCGACTTCGAGCTCGGAGCGGATGCGGGTGAGCGGGCTGCGCAGGTCGTGGGAGGCGTCGGCGACGAAGCGCCGCTGGCGCCCGGTGGCGTCCTGGAGGCGGTCCAGCATGGCGTTCATCGTGCGGCCGAGGCGGGCGATCTCGTCGTCGCCACCGGGGTGGGGGACTCGCGAGCGAAGGTCGGTGCCGCCGATGCTGGCGACCTGCGCTCGGATGGCTTCGACCGGGCGCAGGGTGCGTCCGACGAGGGTCCAGATGAGCGCCGCCAGCAGGGCGGCGACGGCTGGGATGACGAGGCTGAGGCTGGTGGCCAGGATTCGAGTGCTGTCGTCGACGTCGTCGAGCGGGCCGGCGACCTGGAGCACGATGGCCCCGTCGCCGCTCCCGACGCGCCGGGACAGGAGCCGGAAGGCGTTCGCGCCGAGACGCGGGCGCTCGACGGTCCGCAGGGCCTCGGTGTGCCCGGCTGGTGGCGGTTTGCCGATCGCTGCCGCGCCGGCGACGTTGGGGCTGGAGGCCAGCACATGGCCGTCGGAGGTCACGATCTGGACGACCACGTCCTCGGTGCCGGTGAGGGTGCGGGGCACCCGGCCGCTGGTGACGAGGGTGCCGAGGTCGTCGGCCTGCTGCCGGATGGTGTCGTCGAGGTTTTCGGTGAGCAGCCGCCGCTGGGCGATGACGAGGCCGATGCCGGTGGTGACCAGCACGGCGATCACGGCCAGGGCGGCGAGCGCGGTGATGCGGAACCGAAGGGTGCCGACGACCCGCCGGGTTCGGCGTCCGGGCCGGGGGTCAGCGGCCATCGTCGGTGACGCGGTAGCCAGCACGCCGGACGGTCTCGATGGAGCTACGGTGGTACGGCTCGTCGATCTTGCGACGCAGGCGACGGATGTACACCTCGATAATATTGGGGTCGCCGTCGAAGTCCTGTTGCCACACCCCGGCGAGGATCTCGTCCTTGGACAGGACCTGGCCGGCGCGCCGGACGAGGAACTCCAGCACCTCGAACTCGCGCGCGGTCAGGGTGAGCTCGTCGGCGTCGCGCCAGGCGCGCCGTTCGGCGGAGTCGATGCGCAGGTCCCCGACGATCACCGGGGCGGGATTGCCGCCGGCGGTCCGGCGCAACAGGGCCCGGACCCGGGCGACCAGCACCGGAAACGAGAACGGCTTGGTGAGGTAGTCGTCCGCGCCGGTGTCGAGGGCCTCGGCCTCGTCGAGGTCGCCATCCTTGGCGGTGAGCATCAGGATCGGCGTCCAGTTGCCCGCCTCACGCAGGTCGGCACAGATCTTGTAGCCGTTGCGGCCGGGCAGCATGATGTCCAACAGCAGCAGGTCGTAGGTGCTCTCGGTGGCCAGCCACAGCCCGTCGTTGCCGTCATAGGCCACCTCGACGGTGAACCCTTCCGCCTCCAGGCCGCGCATGACGGCTGTGGCGATCTTCCTGTCGTCCTCGACCAGAAGCAGCTTCACGGCGATCTCTCGAGCTCCAGTGTCGCAACGGCCCGCGGCAGAGCGCGTGGCGCGGTGGGGGTCCTCTCGCCCGGAGGGTCCGGCCGGTGGCGCGAGCCTCACGCCGACGATTTCACCACCACGGTCGCCGCGCCACCCCCAACCGGCGCCCGGCGGCTACTTGCGGGTGTAGGTGACGTCGTCTACGGCGCTGGGAGTAGGCGCACGATCCACGCCTGGGTGACGACAGCTCGCCGGCTGGCCAACACAATGGGGACATGGACAGCGCAGCAGGAGCACGACCGTGAGCATCCTCACGCGGAGAGGGCGGCTTGCCGATCGCACCGTCATCGCAAGGGTCGCGGCGTTGATGGTCGTTGAGGCGGCCACGCTCGCGGTGGCCTCGGCCCTGCACTTGTCGGGCAGCGTTCAGGGCCGTTCGGCACCGTTCAACGCCGGTCACGCGGGCGTCGCCGAGGCGATCATCGGCGGCGTTCTCGCCGCTGGCGCCGTCGTCATGTTTCGAGCGCCCGCCCGGGCGCGAGCGGCCGGGCTGGCGACCACCGGCTTTGCGATCGCCGGCTTCCTCGTCGGCTTGAACTTCACCGCGCGAGGCGGCCATCTTCCTGACATCGCCTACCACATCACCATGTTGCCGGTGCTCATCGGCAGCCTGATCGTCCTGGTGCGCGTGGGTCCGTCCGCGAGAGCTGGCTCCAAGGGGTGAGTTGTGATCGATCGCGGCCGTCTCGGCAGGCTGTTGGACCGTGAGCGCGCAACCTTCGGTGCGCGGCATCCGCGTAGCCGCGTCGCCAACCGCGCCGCGGCCCAGAGCTTGTTCGGCAGTGTCCCGATGACCTGGATGAACAAGGCGCCCGGCGGCTTCCCGGTGTATCTGGCCCAGGCCCGGGGGGCGCGGCTGACCGACCTGGACGGGCACGACTACGTGGACCTGTGTCTTGGTGACACCGCCGCGATGGCCGGTCACTCGCCCGAGCCGGTGGTGAAGGCCGTGCAGCTGCGCTACGGCGAGGCGGGCGGCGCGACCGCGATGCTGCCGACCGAGGACGCCACGTGGGTCGCCACCGAGCTGGCCCGCCGCTTCGGCGTGGCGCGGTGGAGCTTCAGCCTCACCGCCACGGATGCCAACCGCTGGGCGATCCGGTTGGCGCGCCTGGTCACCCGCCGGCCCAAGATCCTGGTATTCAACTGGTGCTACCACGGCAGCGTGGACGAGACGCTCGTCACACTGAGCGAGCGCGGCCCCCTCGCCCGAGAGGGGAACGTCGGCGCGCCCGTCGACCCGGCCCTCACCACCCGTGTGGTCGAGTTCAACGACCTGGACGCGCTCGATCGCGAGCTCTCCTACGGCGACGTCGCCTGCGTGCTGATGGAGCCGGCGCTGACCAACATCGGCATCGTCCTGCCGCTGCCGGGCTATCTGGAGGGCGTGCGCGAGCTGACCCGCCGCCACGGGGTGCTGCTGATCAACGACGAGACCCACACCCTGTCCGCGGGGCCGGGCGGCTGCACCGCCGCCTGGCGCCTGGCCCCCGACATGGTGACGGTCGGCAAGGCGATCGCCGGTGGTCTCCCGGCAGGGGCCTACGGCCTCACCCGCGAGCTGGCCGAACGTGTCGAGGCGCGAAACGACGCCGACCTGGTCGACACGGGCGGGATCGGCGGCACGCTGGCCGGCAATGCCCTGTCAACCGCCGCGGCCAGGGCCACGCTCGAGCATGTCCTCACCGAAGCGGCGTTCGCCGGCATGATCGCGCTGGCGACCCGCTTCACCGACGGTGTGCGCGGGGCGCTCCAGGCACGCGGGGTGCCGTGGTCGATCATGCAGCTGGGGGCGCGGGCCGAGGTCCGTTTCACCGCCCCGCCGCCTGTCAACGGCGGCCAGTCGGCAGCGGCCGGCGATCCGGACCTTGACGACTACCTGCACCTGTACCTGCACAACCGGGGCATCCTGCTGACCCCCTTCCACAACATGGCGCTCACCTGCCCGGCCACCACCCAAGCCGACATCGACCTGCACACCGAGGTGTTCACCGCCTGCGTCGATGAGCTGGTGGGGCTCTGAGCGCGACGTCCGCGACCTGCCCATCACCCTCGACAAGCTCCTCCAGGAGGCGCCGAAAGCAGGTTGAGCGCTCCGAGCGGGGCCCCTTCCCGCCCCTGAAGCTACCGGATCCCGATATGGTGCCGGTATGCGGTCGTCATCGCGCAGCCTCGAGGGGCACGACGCCTGGGGGACCAGCCGGCAGTCCCGGCTGTTTCCCGGCCGCCCGCTGGTCCATGCGGACCTGCACAACCACACCTGGCTGTCGGACGGCCGTGGCGACCCCGGCCAGGCGTTCGCCTGCCTGCGAGAGGCCGGCCTGGACGTGGCCGCGATCACCGATCACAGCCGCTGGGCCTCGGCGTTCCTGGGACTGGTCCGCGCGCCGGGATGGACGGGCATCGACGGCCGGGCCTGGCGGCGGACCGCGTCGCTGGCGGACGCCGCCAACGTCGACGGGGAGTTCGTGGCCCTGCGCGGCTTCGAGTGGTCACACGCGGCGTTCGGGCACATGAACGTCTGGGGCAGCGAGCGCTTCACCGATCCGCTGCGCACCGTGCCCACGATGGGCCGCTTCTGGCGCTGGCTGGAGGCGCGCGGCGGCGACAGCCTGGTGGGATTCAATCACCCTGGGACCGGACGGCTGCGCTTTGCCCGCTTCGGATACCGGCCGGCGCTGGCCGACCGGGTGGTCAGCCTCGAGATCTTCAACAAGACCGAGGACTACCTATTCAAGGGCACCGACGCGGGCGCGCAGTCACCCCTGGGGCAATGCCTGGACGCCGGCTGGCGGGTCGGGCTGCTGGGAGTGACCGACGAGCACGGCGCCGACTGGGGCCGACCGGAGGGCAAGGGCAGGGCCGGGCTGTATGTCGGCGAGTGCTCCCGCGCAGGGGTGGCCGAGGCGCTGGCGGCACGGCGGTTCTTCGCCAGTCGGGTCAAGGGCCTGCGGGTCGATGCGGCCCTGACCTCGCTGACGGCCGCCCAGGCGCCGCGGCGCCGTGCGCGCATGGGCGGCGACCTCGTCCACACCGGCGGCCCCGTCCTCGTCGAGGTCGACGTGGACCGAGGTTCGGCGTGGTGGGGCCGGCCGATGAACGTCCAGGTGCTGCGCCCGGGCCGGCCCATGCCGACCCTGGCTGCCGCGGCGGACGTCCGGCTGCCCACCCCGGACGAGCCGGTGGTCGCCTTCGAGGTCGACCTCGATCAGGCCGATGGCGACTGGGTTGTGCTGCGGCTCAGCGACCCCAGCGAGCCGGCCGATCCGCGTGCCGCCGGGCGGTACGCCCGGCTCGGCCGCGGCATCGCCTACACCAGCCCGTTCTGGCTCCGCCCGCCGGCAGCTCACCGCACCTGAGCGCCGCCGCAGCGATGGCGACGGCGGCACCGCGGACTGGTGACATCGCCGATTCGACGAGCGCCGCGAACGCGTAGCGTGCTCCGGGAATCGCCGGTCGAGGCGGGGTTCCCGGCGCGCACCCGAGCCGAGGTGTCGCCGCCATCGGGCCAGGAGGTGTCATGGATACGGCTCCAGCCCGGACGGCGGTGGATGTCGAGGATCGCGCGCGCCTCACTCCGGGCGTCCGTCCATCCAGGCGCAGGCGGCGCCCCACCGGCGCGCCGCCGCCGCTGCCCCGCACCTTCCAGGTCAGCAGCGCCGGCTGGCTGGTGGCGACCCTCGCGCTCGTGGCACTGTTCGCCGTCACCTTCGCCGCCAGCCGGCACGGTGCCGCGCTGGCGGTCATCGCCGCCGACGACCGGGTGGTGGAATGGTTCGCCGGGCTGCGCAGCCCCTGGCTCACCCGTGTGACCCGCGAGGCCGCGCTCCTGGGGAGCTGGGGATCGATCAGGACGCTCACGTGGTGCATTTTCGTATCGCTGCTGGTGTTCAAGCGCTTCCGCCACCTGATCGTCTACTTCGTACTCATCAACCTGACGTTCCAACTGGTCGTCCTGCTGTCGGCCGCGCTGAAGCGGCCCCGGCCGTTCGGGGTCGCCATCGAGGGGAGCTGGAACGGCTACGCGCTGCCGTCGATCCAGGTCGCCCTGCTGGCCGCGTCCCTGGTCACGCTGCTCTACTCCCTCGTCCCGGAGGGCCGCTGGCGCCAAGCCGGGAAGTGGGCGGCGGTGGGGATCGTCTTGCTGGTAGGGGTGGCCCGGATCTACCTCGGTGCGGACGCGCCGACCGACGTGCTCCTCGGCGCAGCCCTCGGCGTGACGATCCCACTGCTCGCCTTCCGGTTCATCACCCCCAGCGGGGTCTTCCCGATCCGTTACCGGCGGGGGCGCACCGCGCACCTGGAGGTCGGCGGGGCCAGAGGAGTCGCGATCCGCCAGGCGCTCACCGACCAGCTCGGCCTGGTCGTGACCGAGGTCAAGCCCTTCGGGCTGGCCGGCTCGGCAGGCTCGACGCCCGTGCGGATCGCGGTCAAAGGGGATCCCGACACCTACCTGTTCGGCAAGCTCTACGCAAAGAACCACCTGCGCTCGGACCGCTCGTACAAGTTCGGCCGCGAGCTGCTGTACGGCCGGCTCGAGGATGAGAAGTCGTTCAACTCCGTGCGCCGGCTGGTCCAGCAGGAGGACTATGCGCTGCGGCTGCTGCACGACGCCGGGCTGCCGAGCCCGCAGCCGTTCGGCGTCGTCGAGCTGACCCCCGAACGGGAATACCTGCTGGTCACCGAGTTCTTCGATGGCGCGGTGGAACTCGGCGAGGCTCGAGTGGACGAGCGGGTCATCGACGACGGCCTGGAGGTCGTCCGCAAGCTGTGGGATGCCGGGCTGGCGCATCGTGACATCAAGCCCGCCAACCTGCTCGTCCGCGACGGGCACATGTTCCTCATCGACGTGGCCTTCGCCGAGGTCCGTCCCAGCCCATGGCGGCAGGCCGTCGACCTCGCCAACATGATGCTCTGCCTGGCCTTGCGCAGCGACCCGAAGCTGGTCTACGCGCGTGCGCTGCGCCTGTTCACGGTCGAGGAGATCACCGAGGCGTTCGCGGCGGCTCGCGGCCTGACCATGCCGTCGCAGCTCCGCCGCATGATCCGGGAGGCGGGGCACGACCTGCACGCTGATTTCCTCGGGCTCCTGCCCGAGCGGCCGCGCCCGATCGCGATCCAGCGCTGGAGCCTCCGCCGGGTCGGGCTCACGGTCGTCACCCTGCTGATTGCCTTCATCGTGGTTCAGCAGGCGTGGGGGCTGCTCCTCGACGACGAGGGTGTCAGCGACGCGCCGATTCGCAGCGCGAACCTGGCCTGCGCTGCCCACGAGCCGCTGGTGCTCATGGCCCAGTCGGTGCCCACGGCCGCGATGGTGCCCTGCGTCGGTGCCCTGCCGGCCGGCTGGTCGCTCGGCGACGTGGTGGTCGGCAAGGGCAGGTCATGGTTCACGCTCGACCACGACCGCGGCGGCTTGCGCGCCATCATCGTGGAGCTGACCGGCTCCTGCGACGCCCGCGGCGCCCGGCCACAGGCCAGCGACCAGCCCGGGACCCAGCTCTTCCAGCGGGTCGAACGCACCAGCCCGGGAGCCGCGACCACCCGCTGGTACGCGTTCCCGGGTGGCTGCATCACCCAGCGCCTCGACGCCAGCACCGGCAACCGTGGCGAGCTGCTCAACGACGCCTCGATCGCCATGCGGTTCATCACCCGCGACACCCTGCGTACCAGCCTGCGGCACGAGTCCGGCGGCCGGCTCGAGCTCGACGAGAAGACCGCCAGATGAGGAGGCCACGCTGATGGCTGCGCAAGCGCCGGCAACAGGACGGCGCCAGACCCAGATCCCGACCCGGAAGATCGTCCAGGGGCTGCTCTCGGTGGTCCTGGTCGTGGTGATCTTCTGGTTCGTATTCAAGGGCATCGACGTCTCCCAGGTGTGGAACCAGATCCGCGCCATGACCTGGCTCGAGCTCACCACGCTGCTGGCGGTCGCCATCTGGAACCTGGTGACGTACCTGCTCGTGTGGGTTGCGGTGACCCCCGGGCTGAGTTATCCGCAGGCGATGACGCTGACCCAGTCGGGCACCGCCGTCGCCAACACGGTCCCGGGCGGGGCCGCGATCGGGATCGGCCTGACCTACGCCATGCTCGGCTCCTGGGGCTTCTCCAAGTCGCGCGCCACCCTGGCGATCCTCGTCTCCGGGGTGTGGAACAGCTTCGTCAAGCTGGGCCTGCCGGTGCTGGCGCTCGCGCTGGTCGCCCTGCAGGGCAACGCCAGTCCAGCGCGGGTGACGGCGGCGCTGATCGGGATCGGCGCCCTGGCCGGCGCGGTCGCCGTGTTCGCGGCCATGCTGCGCAGTGAGCAGGGCGCCCGCCGGGTCGGCGAGCTGGCCGGCCGGGCCGCCTCGCGCTGCCTGCGGCTGCTCGGCCGCCCGCCTGTGCACGGTTGGGAGCTGGCCACCGTCAAGTTCCGGGTCCGCACGATCGGCCTGCTCCATGACCGCTGGCCGTGGATCACCGCTGTCTCGCTGCTGAGCCACCTGTCGCTGTACCTGGTGCTGCTGCTGACCCTGCGCCACGTCGGCGTGTCGAACGCCGCCGTGAGCTGGGCAGAGGTCCTCGCCGTGTTCGCGTTCGCCCGTCTGGCCACCGCGCTGCCCTTCACGCCGGGGGGCCTCGGCGTGGTCGAGGGCGTGCTGATCGGCGGCCTGGTCGCCGCGGGAGGCGACAAGGTCAAGGTGGTCGCCGCGGTGCTGGTCTACCGGGCCCTGACCTGGCTGCTGCCGGTCCCGGTCGGCGTCGGCACCTACCTGTGGTGGCGCCGCCGCTCCATCGCGCCGGCGACCGAGGAGGCGCCGAGCCCGGTTGGGGTCGGGGCGCCATGAGCACCATCTTCCGCGGGACCGAGGCGGCCAGCCCGCCCGGTCCCGCGACCCAGCCGGCCTCTACCACGATCGTGCGCCGCTGGACTGACCTCGTCTGGCTGGTGCTCGGCTTGGCGCTGCTGGTCCTCAGCGCGCTGCCGGTTGGTGCCCACAGCATCTCTGCGACGGAGACCAGTGCGTTCCGGCTGGTCAACGACCTGCCGAGCGTGCCGTTCGCGATCGTGTGGCTGCCCATGCAGCTCGGCAACTTCCTGATCGCGGTCGTGACCGCGCTCGCCGTGGTGGCGACACCATGGCTGCCCCGCTGGACCCGATGGCTGGTCGCGGCGGCCGTGGCGGCGGTCTTCCTGGCCCGCATGTACGTCGGCGCGCACCTGCCGCTCGACATGGTGGGCGGTGCCGCCCTGGGCCTTGCGACCGGCGCCGCCGTGCGCCTGGCGCTCGGGACGCGGCGCGGCGGGACGGCGAGCCGCGCACGGACCGCGTGATGGCGGGGGCGGCCAAGGCGGACGCGGGGACGCGGGCGGCGGGTGCCCGCGCGGGCCGGTCGAGCAGGTGGCTGCTCCACGACCGGTACGAGCGCCACCCGGGCGACCTGCTGCGGCTGGCCCTCAGCATCCTGATCCTCGCCCTGACCGTGATCGCCGTTCACGAGCGCCGCGTCGGCATCCGCGAGACCGACGTCTTCCGGCTCATCAACGACCTGGGCCTGCCGGGATGGACCGATCCCGGGATCTGGCTGGTGATGCAGCTCGGCGTGATCGGCGCCGTGCCGGTGGTCGTGGGGCTGGCGCTGGCCACCCGGCGGCTTCGCCTGGCGCTGGACGCGGTGCTGGCGGCCGGAGGCATCTACCTGATCGCCAAGCTCGTGAAGGAGTTCGTCCAGCGCGGCCGCCCTCAGGCACTGCTCGACGGCGTCCACATTCTCGGCGAGCCGGCCAGGGGCCTCGGCTACGTCTCCGGGCACTCGGCGGTGGCGGTCGCGCTCGCCACGGTGGCCAGCCCGTACCTCGGTCGCCGCGGCAGGCGGGTGGCGTGGACGCTGGCGGCCGCGGTCTGCCTGGCTCGCATCTATGTTGGCGCGCACCTGCCGCTGGACGTGCTCGGCGGCGCGGCGCTGGGGTGGGGGGCCGGCGCGCTCGTCCACCTGATCCTCGGCGCACCGCAGCCCCGGCCGTCCATCGCCAGGATCCGCGCCACCCTCCAGGCACACGGGCTGGACCCGACCGGGCTCCAACCGTCTGGGACCGGCCGCCGCACCACCCGCCTGGTCACCGGCCCGTCCGGGCTGTTCGTCAAGGTCGTTGTGCGGGAATGGCGCGACACCGACCTGGTCTACCGAGCTTGGCGACGGCTCGTCCGGCGGCGGGGCGCCCGGCCGCCGGGCCGCGGCACTCCCGCGGCCGAGGTGGAGCACGAGGCGGCGATGGCGCTGCTGGCCGCCAGCGCCGGGGTTCGCACCCCAGCCGTGCTGCTGGTGATGGCGTTCGGCAATGGCGCCGGCCTGCTCGTCCAGCGCCGCGTCCACGGCCGCAACCTCTCCGACCTCGGCGCCGACCGGATCGACGACGTCCTGCTCACCGACGTCTGGGGCCAGGTCACGGCCCTGCACCGCGCGGGGATCGCCCATGGCGAGCTGGAGGGCGCCAACATCGTGGTCGACGAACAGAACCGGCCGTGGCTGATCGACTTCGACCAGGCGGTCGTGACCGCCGACGACCGGCTGCTCGCGCGGGACGAGACTGATCTGCGCGATTCGCTCGCCGGCCTGGTCGGGCCGGCCAGAGCCCACGCCGGCCCGCGGACGGCGCTCGACCGTGACGCTCCGGCGCAGGCCGGCGCCGGAGGGACGCGATGATCGAGCCGCTGGCCGGCCGGCGGGTGCTGGCGCCGCTGGCCGATCGGCGGGTGCTGGCGCTGCTGGCCCTGGGGATCGACGATGGGAGCCATCGTGGCGCACCGAATCGACGAGGGAGCCATCATGGCGCACGACAAGGCCGGCCAGGCGACGCCGCCGGCGGACAAAACGGGCAAGATGAGCCGCAAGGACTACGACCGCGAGCTGGCCAGGCTCCAGGTCGAGCTCGTGAAGCTGCAGGAGTGGATCAGGCACGAGGGACTGAAGGTCACCGTGCTGTTCGAGGGCCGCGACGCGGCCGGCAAGGGTGGCACCATCAAGCGGATCACCGAGAGCCTGAACCCGCGGATCTGCCGGGTCGTGGCGCTCGGCACCCCCACCGAACGCGAACGGACGCAGTGGTACTTCCAGCGCTACGCCGCGCAGCTCCCGGCCGCGGGTGAGATGGTCCTGTTCGACCGGAGCTGGTATAACCGCGCGGGTGTGGAGCGGGTGATGGGCTTCTGCACCGAAGCGGAGGTCGAGGAGTTCTTCCGGTCCTGCCCGCCGTTCGAGGGGATGCTGATCCGCTCCGGCGTCACCCTGGTCAAGTACTGGTTCTCGGTCAGCGACGAGGAGCAGGAGCGCCGGTTCCAGCGGCGCCTGGGCGACCCGACCCGGCGCTGGAAGCTGAGCCCGATGGACCTGAAGTCGCGAGAGCGGTGGCTCGACTACTCCAGAGCCAAGGACGACATGTTCGCCCACACCGACACCAAGGAGTCGCCCTGGTGGGTGGTGCAGGCGGACGTCAAGCGCCACGCCCGCCTGAACTGCATCAGCCACCTGCTCAGCATGATCCCCTACAGGGACCTGACGCCCGAGCCGATCCAGCTGCCACCACGGCAGGATCACGGCAGGTACGTGCGCCCGCCGATCAGCGACCAGACGTTCGTGTCTGAGCGCTACCCCTGAGGCCGGGCCGCCGGCCACAGCGGCGTCGATGACTGGTGGCCTCGCCGATTCGAGGTCCCCGCCCGGCGTGTAGCGTTCGCGACAGGGGGCCGCAACTTCCATCGTCGACTCGAGAAGGTGAGACCGCTGACCCGAGCGGGGCAGATCGTCATCGTCGGCGCCGGCATCGGGGGGCTGAGCGCGGCCATCGCCCTGCGACAGCGCGGCATCGGCGTCGTCGTGGTCGAGCGGGCCGCGGCGCTGCACGAGGTCGGCGCCGGCATCCTGCTGTGGCCGAGCGCCATGCGTGTCCTGCACCGCCTCGAGGTCGGCGCCGCGATCGAGCATGCCGGCGCGGTTGCGACGCATGGCAGCCTCCGCTCCTGGAGAGGTGTCCTGGTCTCCAGGGGCCTGGCGGGCGGGCTCGCGGCCGGGGCCGGGGCGCCGCTGGCGGTGCATCGCGGCCTGCTCCAGTCCATCCTGCGGCCCGCCCTGGACAAGGGCGTCCTGCGGCTGGGGGTGGAGTGCGTCGGGGTCGTCCAGGACGAAGCGGGGGCGACCGTCCGCCTCGCCGACGGGGGCAGCGAGCAGGGGGATCTGGTCGTCGGCGCCGACGGGCTCAATTCCTTGGTGCGGGCGTCGATGGTGGACGACGGGCCGGCACGCTGGTCCGGGTACGTGTCCTGGCGCGGCGTCGTGCCGCTCGACCGGCGGCTGGCGGATCGTCTCCGCCCTGGCGAGTCCTGGGGTCGGGGCGAGCTGTTCGGTATCGCCATGCTGGGCGGCAATCAGGCGTACTGGTGGGCGAGCGCGGGCGCCGACGAACATGCCAGCGGTTCGCCCCTCGAGGAGAAGGCGGCGATCAGGCGTCGTTTCGGGAGCTGGCACGAGCCGATACCGGAGCTCCTCGACGCCACCCCGGAGCAGGCGATCGTCCGCAGCGGTCTGTACGAGCGGCCCGCGCTGTCGTGCTGGTCGGCGGGTCGGGTCGGGCTGCTCGGAGACGCCGCTCATCCCATGCTGGACAGCCTCGGCCAGGGCGGCTGCCAGGCGATCGAGGACGCGGCGGCGCTGGCGGAAGCCCTTGACGCCGGCCCGGACGCCGCCACGGCCCTCCACGTCTACGGGGCTCGCCGGATGCCAGCCGCCGCGGCTGCCGCCCGCCGCTCCAGAGCGGTGACCCGGCTGGCGCCGATCGTCCACCTCCGCAACGAGCGGGAGCCGCCGACGGGAAGCTGACCGGAGGGCGGCCGCTGCCTCACCTTCTTCTCACGCCATTGTCCGCAGGCTACGATCCAGGCATGCTCCATGGCCGCCGTGCGGAATGCGCCCTGCTCGACCGCCTTCTCGCCGATGCGGCCAACCTGCGAAGCGGAGCGCTCCTCCTTCGCGGCGAGGCTGGTATTGGCAAGACTGCGCTGCTTGCCTACGCGGCCGATCGTGCGGCCGTGGAGCCCGGGATGCGGGTGCTGCGCGGGTTCGGGGTCGAGTCGGAGTCGGAGCTCGCCTTCGCGGCCCTCCACCAGATCGTCCGTCCCGTGCTCGACCACCTCGAGCGGCTTCCGAGTCCTCAGGCGAGCGCCCTCAAGGGCGCGTTCGGGCTGGCCACCGCGCACGACACCGATCGCTTCCTGATCGCGGTGGGAGCGCTCAGCCTGCTCGCGGAGGTCGCCGAGGAGCGACCGCTGCTGTGTCTGGTGGATGACGCCCAGTGGCTCGACCAGGCGTCGTGGGATGCGCTCGCCTTCGCCGCTCGCCGGCTGGAGGCCGAGGGGATCGTGCTGCTGCTCGCCGCCCGCGACGACGAGGTCCACCCCTTCGCGGCGCCCGGCGTGCCGGAGCTTCGCCTCGCCGGCCTGGACGCCCCGGCGGCCGTCGCCCTGCTGACCGAACGGGTGGATTCCGCGCTCGCACCGGACGTGCGCGATCACCTGGTCGATGCGACCCGGGGCAACCCGCTCGCTCTGCTGGAGCTGCCGGCATCGCTGCATGCCGACCAGCTCGCCGGACGCGCCCCGCTGCCCGACCCGTTGCCGGTGAGCGCGCGCGTCGAGGCGGCATTCCTCGAACGCATCCGCAGCCTGCCGGCGTCGACCCAAACTGTGCTGCTGGCGGCGGCGGCCGAGGAGACCGGCGACCCGGCGGTCATCTTCCGGGCGGCGCGGGCGCTCGGCGCGGACGCGGCGGCGCTCGGCGCGGCGGAGACGGCCGGGCTCCTGCACGTCGCGGACGGGCGCATCTGGTTCCGCCACCCGCTGGTGCGCTCGGCGGTGTACCGGCGCGCCACCTCCAGCCAACGCCGGGCCGTCCACCGGGCCCTGGCCGAGGCGCTCCCCGCCCAGGAGCACGCCGACCGCCGTGCCTGGCACCGGGCGGCCGCCACCATCCAGCCCGATCCCGAGGTGGCCGAGGAGCTGGAGCGCTCCGCCACCCATGCCCGGCGCCGCGGCGGGTACGCGGCGGCGGCCCGCGCCCTGGAGCGGTCGGCCGAGCTCACCGCCACCGCGGAGCTGCGCGGCTGCCGGCTCACCGCCGCGGCGGACGCCGCCTGGCATGCCGGGCAACCCGAGCGGGCCAGGGCGCTGCTGGACCGCGCGGCGAGCGGAGCGCCCCAGCGGCGCCAGCGGGCCGAGATCGAGCATCTCCGGGGCGTGATCGAGCTGCGTTGTGGCGTGCCGGCGGATGCGTTCACGATTCTCGCCGCCGGCTCGGCCGAAATCGCGCTCGTCGATCCCAGCAAGGCGCTCTCGATGCTGCTGGCCGCGCGGGAGGCGGCGTCCTACGCGGGTGACACCTCCCTCACGATCGAGGCCGGCAGGCGCGCGGCGGCCCTGCCGCGTGGAGAGCAACCTATCGACGAGTTCACGCTGGATCTGCTGGTGGGGATCGGCAGCATCATGGAGCGCGATGCCGCTCGCGGCGTGCCGCTGCTGCGCGAGGCCATGGCCCTGGGGCGGGCGTTCGACGACCCCGTCCGGCTCGGCGCCGCCGGCGCGGCGGCCCGCTATCTCGGCGACGACGCGGCCACCCACGACTTCTACGGGCGGGCGGTCGCGCGGGCGCGAGCGACCGGCCGGGTGAGCATGCTCCCCTATCTCCTGGAATCCCTGGCCGCCTCCGAGGTGGCGGCTGGCCGCTATGCCGCCGCCACCGCCAGCGCGTCGGAGGGGTTGCGCCTGGCGGGGGAGACCGGCCAGGAGAGCAGCGTGTGCCGCAATCTCGTCACGCTCGCGCTGATCGCCGCGCTGCAGGGCCACGAGGACAGCTGCCGGTCGCACGCCGCCGAAGCGCTGGCGCGCGCGGTCCCCCGAGGCCTCCGGCTCCAGGCGGCCAGCGCGATCTGGGCGCTCGCCCTCCTGGATCTCGGCCTGAGCCGGCCGGCCGACGCGCTCGCCCGGCTCGAGGCCCTGGCCGCCGGTTCGGAGACGACTCACCAGGTGGTCGCGCTGCTGTCCGTCCCCGATCTGGTCGAGGCCGCGGTCCGCGCCGACCAGCCCAACCGTGCGCAGCCGGCGCTGGCCGGATTCGAGCAGTGGGCCGCCCACGCCACGCCGGCATGGGCGCTCGCGCTGATCCCTCGGTGCCGCGGGTTGCTGTCGGCGGGAGCGGCCGCCGACCGCCATTTCGCGGAAGCTCTTTCGTTGCACAGCCAGAGCGGCCGGCCGTTCGACCGGGCCCGCACCGAGCTCCTCTACGGCGAGGCGCTCCGCCGCACCCGCCGGAGGTCGGACGCCCGGGTGCACCTGCGCGCGGCCCTCACCGCCTTCGAGCAGCTCGGCGCGACGCCGTGGGCGGACCGGGCACTGGCGGAATTGCGCGTCAGCGGCGAGACCGCCCGGCGGCGCGACCCGAGCACGCTGGACCAGCTCACCCCGCAGGAGCTCCAGATCGTCCGCTTCGTCGGCGAAGGCGCGACCAACCGGGAGGTCGCGGCCCAACTCTTCCTGAGCCCGCGGACGATCGACTACCACCTTCGCCAGATCTTCACCAAGCTCGGCATCTCCTCCCGCGCCGAGCTCATCAGACTCCGCCTCGCCTGAGGCTGTTCCAGGAGCAACCCGCTCTCAGCGGCAGGGGTCCATGGCAGGTCGAACAGGTCGAAGGTCTTGAGGATGGCGTTCTGGTCGGCGGCGTTGGACGATGGGCAGAACTTGCCGGTCGACAGCTTGTACTCGACCTGGAACACGGCCTTGTCGGCGGTCAGGGTGAGGCCGGTGTTGTCCTGCCAGCCGTCGACGTTGTCGAACTCGACCGCGTCGAAGCCGTCGGCCGTGACCAGCGCAGAACCGAGCAGCTCCAGTGACCATCTGGCGACCGTCGCCGGGCGCCCCGGGCGACCGGCCGGGGGTGGCTTTGGGGTGTTGTTCACGCGTCGCGCAGGTGGAGTAGGAGCCCGCCGGCCAGCAGCGCCGCGGTGGCCCATGCGGCGAGCACGCCCAGGCCTGCCCATGGGCTGATCGGCAGGTTGCTGGGGTTGGTGGTGGCCTGGATGGCCAGCCCTGCCGTCATCGGCGCGAGCTGCTGGAGGTGCCGCTGCCAGTGCGGGTTGGTGACCGCCTGGGTGAGGATCGGGAAGAGGTAGAGCAGGCCGAGCACCACCCCGATGGCGGTGGCGGAGTCCCGCACGGCGGTGGCGGCGCCGAGGCTGAGCAGCGCGATCAGGGCGAGGTAGAGGGCCGAGCCGGCAACGGCACGCAGCGTCGGCCCGTCGGTCAGCGACAGGGCCGAGTAGCCATGCGCCGTGGTGAAGCCGTGGCCGGGCGGGATGAGCCGGCCGACGAGCAGGCAGCCGGCGACGGCGAGGGTCCCGGCCCCCAGCGTCATGCCGGTGAGGATGGCTGCCTTGGCGGCAAGGACCGTAGGCCGGCGCGGTATCGCCGTGAGGGTGGTGCGGATCATGCCGGTGTGATACTCGTTGCTGATCACCAGCACCGCCAGGATGGCGACCAGCGCCTGGCCGAGCTGGATCCCGGTGAGGCTGAGCTTGGTGAGGTCGAGGACCTGGTCGGGTCCAGCGAATGGGTAGTGCACGGCGGCGACCACCATGGCACTCAGGGCCACGGTCAGTGCTATGGCGGCAACCAGCAGCCAGCCGGGGCCCGGTGTGGTGCGCAGCTTGGTCCACTCCGCATGCAGTGCCTGTCTCATTGGGGACCCCCGCAGCAACCTTGGCACGGTCCCGCGGTGGTCGGTGCCGCGGGACCGTGCCCTCCAAATCCCCCGCTCATGCGTCCCGCCGGCGCAGCCGCACGACGGCCAGGCCCAGGGCGAGCGTTGCGTAGGCGCACAGCACGGCGAAGCCGGCCCACGGCGCCAGCGGGTAGTAGCCAAATACCGGCGTGTAGTCGTTGCTGACCTGCGGGTACTGCGGAATGCTCTGCTGGATCGCGAAGGCGGCAGCCGGGGTGAGCCGCAGCAGCCACTGCGACAGGCCGGTGGGCAGGACGTATGCGGTGGCGAGGATGTAGGGCAGGACGATTGCCACGATGCCGGCCGTGACCGCTGCGGCGCTGCGTCGCAGCACAGCGCCCACGGCCAGGGCCAGGACAGCGGCGACAGCGAGCAGCGCCGCGGTACCAACGATCACGCGCAGCTCGGTGAGTGAGCCTACCGGGAGCAGGAGGTTGCCGTTGGCGCGCAGGATCCGCGTGTCGAGCGGCAGCGCGACGGCGGCGGCGGCCAGCCCGGCCACGAAGGCGACCGAGCCGATCACGATGGCTTTTGCGACCAGCACCCGGCCGCGCCGTGGACTGGCGGCCAGGGTGGTGCGGATCAGGCCGCGCCGGTACTCGGCGGTGATGAACATCGTGGCGACGACGATCACCGCGATCAGCCCGGCGAACGCGCCGGCGAGGGTGCGCTCGATGGGCTGCCCGGGGCCGGCGCCAGCGGATCCGACCACCTCCGGCGCGATGTCGCCGGACCCGCTCACGGCGAAGGTGCCACCGGTCTGCTTGAACCCGTCCAACGATGAGTCGCCAGCGCCGCTGGCTCCGACAGCCTCCGCGCGCCACGCGCCGCTGGGCCAGGTGCCCTGCAGGCTGACCTGGTCGAAGGCGGCGGTGGCCTGGGTGGGGCCGCCGGTCCCGGTTTCCCCGCCGAAATGCTGCTGGGTGATCTGCGAGTATCCAGGGGAGGCGGCAAACAGCCCGGCCTGCACCGTGGCTGGCAGCCCGGCCAGGTGGGCGGTGCCGACAGTGGTCCAGTGGGTGCCGTCGGCCGACTCCTCGCCGGTGAGCGTGTCACCGGAACGGGTCAGCCGCAGCCAGCGTGGGGATGCCG
>WNGK01001160.1_pt1 | contig 31736 bp, 28 predicted proteins | sample 5400601 | NCBI WGS metagenome assembly WNGK01 (sample SAMN13153376, study PRJNA577476) | soil metagenome | isolation source: 60 cm soil or saprolite under Garry oak tree replicate 1 | place: USA:California | collected 2016-06-15 | reverse complement strand
GGAGAGGCCTGCCTCTCCCCTCACCCGGGTGGAGCAGTTGCGAATGTCGCGGTGGCTATTGCCCGGCTTGGAGGGTCTTCACGCTTTATTGGTGGGGTATCAGAAGATGAGTTTGGGCGACTTCTCGTGCAGGTACTCTCAGAAAATCACGTTGACACCCGGTATGTTCGTGTAAAAAGGGAGGCACCTACTGCGGTAGCGCTGGTTACGCTACACGCTGATGGGCAAAGACGCTTTATCTTTTTTCGCCAGGGTACCGCTGATAGCCAGTTACAAGCAGAGGATTTGGATTGGAGTGCATGGAACGATGCTGCTATCTGTCATGTAGGAGGCGTCTTACTTTCGACCGAGCCAGCCCGATCAGCAACACTCGCAGCAATGGACTATACGCGGCGTGCCGGGTCCATCGTGTCATTCGACGTGAATGTCCGTCCGTCGTTGTGGACATCCCATACTGTTATCCGTGATACGATAGCAAAGGGCGTGGAACGTGCCGATATACTCAAGCTCAGCGTCGATGAGGCTGAGTTCGTAAACGATGAGGGTAGTTTACCAACTGACCCCCCCGATAGGAACTGGCTGAACACGTTGGGAGAGGTTCTCTTAGAGAAAGGGCCTCGTCTCGTGATTATTACAAACGGGGCCAATGGAGCGCTGTTGCTGACAGCCAGGCATCGGATAGAGGTCCGTCAGTTGCCGATTCGCCCTGTTGACACGACGGGCGCGGGTGATGCATTTATTGGAGCTGTATTATACAAACTAGAGCAGCAGGGATGCTCCACACCCTCGGATCTTCAAACGCTCACAGAGCATGATCTGAGTGACCTGGGCAGTTTTGCGAATGCGGTGGCAGGTCTGAGCGTTACTCGTTATGGTGGTATTTCGTCATTCCCTTTCATGCATGAAGTCAGCGGGCTTTCGGCTACCTGAGAGACGTCTCCTTGTACCGGTAAGCCTACAACTATCGTTCCTCTGTATTTAGTTTCTGTAAAGCTCCCCTTTCATCAAGAGCCTTCCGATGAAGACTTCCACGAAGCCTCGAACTTTCACGCGCATCATAATATAATGGATGCATGCGCGTTGGCTGTCTGGATAAAGACAGCTTACAAAAAGGAGTAAGGTATGTCCAGATTCTTCAAAACGCCCTTTACGCTCTCCACCGTAGCGGCGATGGCCCTCGTCACCTTCATTATAGGTGTCCTGGTCGCTCGCCTGTTCGTCCCGACCTCAACTAGCGCGAACGCGAATGCTCCTGCTGCCGGCAAGCGGGTCGATGTCATCGTCAAAGCGACCGACTCGCAGTTCTGGCAGGCCATGCTGGCAGGCGCCCAGGCTGCCGGAAAAGACTGGGGAGTCAAGGTTGGGCTCTTTGGGGCCACTTCAGAGGCAAATGTTTCCGACCAGGTGGGGCTGGTCGAAAACTCGATCTCTCGTAACGTCGATGCTATCGTTCTTGCTGCCTCCTCCTCGCAGGCGCTCAATAGTGTTATTGACCGTGCTCGCAGTCAAGGCATCAAAGTGATCACTGTCGATACAAAGGTCACTACCGCGAGCGACGGCTTTATCGGGACCGATAACACCAAAGCAGGCTCACAGGCCGCTGACAGGCTCGGAGGACTCCTACAACAAAAGGGCGTCACCTCCGGGAAGATCCTCATAGAGTCTTCCGTCGCAGGCGTCCAGACTATCGTCGACCGGGACAGCGGGTTCCAAACTGAACTGAGCGCGCGCTTTCCAGGCTTGAAGATTATCGCCCACCGTTACAACAACAACGATACCCCAACCGCGCTCTCCCAGGTGAATGACGCGATCTCTGCCAACCCCGATCTCGTTGGTATTTATGCCGATAATAATGTGTCGGCGGATGGAGTAGCCCAATCCATTCAGGAGAACAAAGTTCAGAACCGCATTGTCGCGGTTGGGTTCGACTCTGATCCCCAGGAGATTAGCGCGGTGAAGAGTGGCACGCTGCAAGGCATTGTGGTGCAGAACCCCTACTTCTTTGGCTACCAGGGTGTGGTTGCCGCCGCCATGAGCGCCCAGGGAAGATTTGCCCCGCCGAGCCTGGATCCAGGCGCGGTCCTGGTGGATCTAAGCAATATGAACACCCCTGCAGTCCAGAAGCTGCTGAATCCTCCGACCACAAAGGGGGGAGCATAACATGGATACCCCAGCCTCCACAACACCGCTTGTCCAATTGAGTCACGTAACGAAATCCTTTGGCCCGGTTCAGGTACTCAAAGATGTGTCACTCGAAATGTATCGCGGGGAGGTTCTCTGCCTGGCGGGAGAAAATGGCGCCGGCAAGTCTACTTTGATCAAGATCCTGACGGGAGCCATTCCCCGCGATTCCGGCGAGTACCTGATTGACGGACAGGATGTTGGTTCTCCAAGTCCCGCCCAGGCACGGGCGTTGGGTGTAGGCGTCGTCTACCAGGAGTTGAGTTTATTGTCTCAGGTCTCGGTCGAGGAAAATCTGCTCATGGGGCGTCTGCCAGGCAGAGGTGGAGTCGTCAACAAACGGGAGCTGCGCGCGCGGGCAATCAAAATGCTGGAGCGCGTTGGCTTGAACAAGGTTGATCCAGGCACGCTCGTCTCAAGGCTGCCTGTCGCCACCCGTCAGATGGTGGAGATCGCCAAAGTGCTGGGGGCTGATGCACGCATCGTGATTTTTGACGAGCCGACGACTTCTCTCTCTGAAGAGGATGCGCGTTCTCTCCTGCGACTCATCAATCGGCTTAAGAAGGAGGAGAACGTTGCCGTCCTGTATGTGACCCATCGCCTCGAAGAGATATTCGAAATCGGCGATCGCATCACAGTATTGCGTGACGGCCAATTCATCACGACCGCGCCGACCGATCAATTTACGCACGATACCCTGATCCGATCGATGGTGGGACGCCAGATCGAGGCGCTCTACCCGAAGAGAGAACACAAACAATTCGGAAAAACCCTGTTATCCGTTCAGGGGCTTCGCCTGCCGGGCAGCCCCTATCTCATCAATCTGGAGGTCCATGCTGGTGAGATCGTTGGGCTCGGGGGATTGGTGGGTGCAGGCCGCACTGAGACGGTGCGCGCCATTTTCGGAGCCGATCCGCTTGTGGCCGGAAAGGTATTCGTCGATGGCACTCTTCTGCATCCGGGATCTCCGGCGCAGGCTGTAAAGGCTGGCCTCGGGCTGCTCACTGAAGACCGCAAAGAGATGGGGATCCTGAAGGACCTCTCGATTCGAGAAAACGTGACTCTTGCCGATCTATCCGCCGTCTCTCGCCTCGAAGTCATTCTTCGCAGGCGAGAGGTCTCACTGGTCACCCAACTGGTGCCTCGCCTGCGCTTAAAGTATCAATCGACTGAGCAACCTATCTCGTCGCTCTCCGGTGGGAACCAGCAGAAAGTCTTGTTGAGCCGCTGGCTGGCAACGAAGGCGAAGGTCTTGCTGCTGGACGAGCCGACCAAGGGCGTCGATGTCGGAGCTAAGGCCGACATCTACACGATCATCGGTGATCTCGCAACCCAGGGATTGGGCATCATCGTGGTCTCGTCGTACTTGCCGGAGTTACTCGGCATTTGCGACCGTGTCATCGTCCTGCACGACTTCGGGGTCACCGGTGAACTCCCGATTGAAGAAGCAACTGAAGAAGCGGTGCTGCAACTGGCAAGCAGCGCTCCCATGTCTGTGAACGCATAGCTGAAGAGAGAGGAGATTTCTCATGGCATCTACTTCTAGTACCTCCCAAGAACCCGCGTCCGTACCGCAGGCAGCGGAAGACCGGCGCACGCCTGTCAGTCTGGGGCGTGAAAGCGGCGGCATTCTGGTCCTGCTGATCTTTTTCGCAGTGCTGATCCTGACAACCAACGACTTTCTGACCCTCACCAATCTCGACAATCTCATCCGGCAAGTGGCAGTGTTCGCGATCCTCTCGGTCGGACAGTTATTCGTGATTTTGACCGGTGGGATCGACCTGTCGGTTGGTTCGATTCTAGGTTTGAGCGGAGGGGTAACGGCGCTACTTCTGGCGGGCGGTGTTCCTATTCCAATCACTATCCTGGTGGGATTGGGCATCGGGTTGGGCGTTGGCTTGATCAACGGGGTGCTCGTGTCACAACTCAAGCTGCCTCCATTCATCGCCACACTGGGTATGCTCGGGGTCGCACGCGGCGTAGTCCTCCTGCTGACGGGTGCCAAGACCATAGCGCCACTGCCTGATGCCTTCAATGCCATTGCCAATGGATACATTCTCGGCCTGCCGAGCCTGTTTTGGCTCCTTATCCTGGTGGCCATCGTGGCATCTTTTGTACTCGGGCGAACGGTCTTCGGTCGCTACGTCTACGCTGTCGGCTCCAATGCAGAATCGGCGCGTCTTTCAGGAGTCCCGGTGAACTTAGTTCTCCTGGCGGTGTATAGCATCAGCGGCTTGCTCGCAGGTTTCGCCGGGGTCTTAACCACTTCACGGCTGGGCGCGGGCATTCCCACGGCAGGGACCGGATACGAGTTACAGGCCATTGCAGGTGCGGTCATCGGCGGCGCAAGCCTGTCCGGAGCAAAGGGCCGTACCATCGGGGCAGTTCTGGGCGCTCTGATCATGGCGATACTTGCTAACGGAGGCAACCTGCTCGGCGTTGACCCGTTCTACCTGCAAATCGCCATCGGCTTACTCATCATCCTGGCGGTATACTTCGATAATCTGCAAGGGCGCACCTTCAATTTCATGCGCAGGGCTGCGTAGCAAGATTCCCAGGGCAGGGGCAAGCCCAGCCCGTACCCTATACGTAGCACAATCTCGACTACCAGGGCAGGGGCAAGCCCAGCCCTGGTAGCTCACAGAGGCGGGAGGCGTAAAACGCGCTGGTACAGTTGGCTATAAACACGTGCACTGGCCGACCAGCGCGAATCGTACGCCATCGCGCGCGCGACAAGATCAGGCCACCGATCTTGCTCCGCGTACAGTCGCAGCGCGCGATGCAGAGCATCGAGTAGCGCGGACGGCGTGTATTGCGTAAAGTTGATGCCGTTGCCATGGTCGGGATCGGCATACAGGTCGGTCACGGTATCGGCCAGGCCACCGGTCGCATGGACGATGGGCAGCGCCCCATAGCGCAGCGCGATCAACTGCCCCAGGCCGCCAGGCTCGAAGGCGCTGGGCATGAGAAAGAAATCCGCGCCCGCGTAGATGCGGTGGGAAAGGGCAACGTCGAAGCCGATGCGAGCGCGAACGTTAGTGGTGTTTGCGGCAAGCTCCCGGAACAACTGCCCATAGCGTGGGTGTCCTGTGCCCAGCACCACGAGTTGCAGCGGCAGCTCCCGCAGCTCACCGGCTATGGCCTCGATGAGATCGAAGCCTTTCTGATCGACGAGTCGGCTCACAATACCTATGAGGGGTATGCCTGGATCGTCCGGCAGGCCGAACTCATCCCTCAAGGCTGTCCGGTTGCTCGCCTTAGCCTCCAAGCTCTCTGCCGCTGTGTAGCGCGCGGTGAGATGGCCATCGCTCTCTGGATTCCAGGCATCCCAATCGAGGCCATTGGGAATCCCAAAAATGCGTGAATGACGTTGGAAGAGCACCTCGTCGAGTCCCCAGCCATAATCCAGTGTCTGGATTTCCTCGGCGTAGCGATGCGAGACGGTTGTTACGACATCGGCGTACATGATGCCGGCTTTCATCCAGTTTACGTCGCCCCAGAACTCCAGGCCGCGCGGAATGAAGACCTGCGCGCGATCCAGCCCGGCCTCGTCCAGAATGGAGGGGTCCCAGCGTCCCTGGTACTGCAGGTTATGCACGCTGTAGACGATGCGGGCCATCCCCTGGCGCAGGAGATAGCGATGGCTCGTGTGCAGGTAAGCGGCGCAGGGGGCCGTCTGCCAATCATTGAGGTGGAAAATATCCGGGACAAAGCCGAGTCCAGGCAGCGCCTCGAGCAGACCTCGACAGAATAGGAGGAAGCGCCGCTGCTCGTCACGCTGGTCAAATCCAAGATAGATCCGCTGGTGTCGGCCAAAGAACTCCTCGTTATCCAGCAAGTAGACGGTGACGGGCGAATCGGGGAGGCTGGTTTGCAAAACAGACACGCTATGGTTGCCTCCCGACATGGGGATCGCCAGCGTCAACCCTGTCGGTTTAAGCGACCAGCGGGCGACGTCAATGGTGCCATAGCGAGGCAGAAAGAGGCGTACCTGGTGCCCCAAAGCCGCCAGTTCTTTGGGTAGACTCCCCAGGACGTCGGCTACACCACCTTCTTTGGCAAGAGGAACCGCCTCCGTACCAACCATGAGAATATTAAAGCGTGTGCTATCCATGATACAGCCCTCGTAGAAAGGCGGAAGCGCCGCCCGCAGCATTTTTCTTTGCTACTTTGCTATTCTATCATGTAGGACAAAGCGGTGTTGTAACGCGAAGGAACATATTACGTCCCTACGTAAGATATAATGAAGCATTCGGTGAGGAATAACGAAACATCCATACACCAAGCAGAAAGGATCAGCGGCCAATGAGTAAAGTGCTAGCCGTAATTCTAGCAGGAGGCCAGGGCGAACGATTGAGTCTCCTCTCACAAAAGCGGGCCAAGCCCGCCGTACCATTCGCCGGTAAGTACCGCATCATTGATTTTGCCCTCAGTAATTGCGTGAACTCTGGTATCGCCGATGTTGCTGTCCTGACCCAGTACCGGCCCCACTCGCTGCACGATCATATCGGCATTGGTAAGCCCTGGGACCTGGACAGGCAGCAGGGTGGCATTCGCCTGCTCCAGCCATATATGGGGCACCATGAGTCAGACTGGTACCAGGGTACCGCCGACGCGGTCTACCAGAATCTCAGCTTCCTCATGGAGACTCGCTGTGACTATGTGCTCATCCTGGCCGGTGACCACATCTATCGCATGGACTATGGGCCAATGATCGCCTTTCACCAGCAGCACAGGTCTGATGTCACGCTTGGTGCTGTGGTTGTGCCTCTGGAAGAAGGACACCGCTTTGGCATTCTGGAAACCGATGCCGAGGGGCGAGTCATCTCCTTTGAAGAGAAGCCCGACAAGCCGCGCGGCACGCTTGGTTCGATGGGCATCTACGTCTTCGATCGCGATACCCTCATTCGCGCATTGATCGAGGATGCGCGAGCCGCTGAGACTGGCGACCGCCCCACACAACATGACTTCGGTCGCAATATTATTCCATCGATGATGGCGCAGAACGAGCGCGTCTATGCCTATCCCTTTACCGGCTACTGGCAGGACGTGGGCACCATCCAATCTTACTGGGAGGCGCATATGGCACTGCTTGGCGATCAACCTGCCTTCGATCTCTACGACCGATCCTGGGTGATCCATACTCGTAGCGAGGAGCGACCACCTGCTCACGTGCGCAGCGGGGCACAGATTACAAGCAGTCTCATTTCACATGGATCTATCATCAAGGGGCGTGTCGAACGCAGCGTGCTTTCCCCTGGAGTTGTCGTCGAGGAGGGTGCAGTCGTGCGGGATTCCATCGTACTCTTTGACGCTGTCATTGGGGCTGGCAGCGTGATTGATCGTGCCATCCTGGACAAAGAGGTGGTGGTTGGCAAGCACTGCCAGATTGGCTACGGGGATGATATGACACCGAACAAGCTGGAACCTACCCGGCTGAATACCGGTATAACGCTCATCGGCAAACGCGCGCACCTGCCAGATAATCTGAGGGTTGGTCGAAACTGCATAATTGGTGTCGACCTGCGTCCCGAGGACTTTCCGGCTGACATACTGGCAAGCGGCGAGACGGTCGAGGACCGCACCTTCGCGCATGGTTGGCAGCGCGATCTGGCCCGGCGACGAGCCAATATACCTTAGGCAACGGGCGGCTTATGACAGCTCATAACTCAGATAATAAGGGCAGGATACTGACAATTGAACACCCGACAGATAGTACTCCGGCACTCACGGTTTTCTCCGGCAATGCAGGACAACTACTTCGGGGTGATATTCCAACGGCAAATGTCCTCAAAGCAATGAGGCAACGTGCCCACCGGAATGGCGTCGCGTTTGTTATACATTTTCAGGAAGCAGGCGCAATAAGACAAAACAGTGTTGGCATGACAAAGCTTCTTGAGGATCTCTTTGGAGACGAAGTCACCATTTTCCGCTACGGCCCAGAGGAATCAAACGGTCACATACGCGTAGGTCTTGATCAGTACATTGTCTCTTCTACAAATCTCTCTGTTCGTGCACGGAGCATCGTCCATCTGCCGGTCGTTGAACGAAATGTCTTGAGAAGAAATCAGCGCGCGGCGGTGAATACCAGTTATGATTTTGTTTTACCAGACGGTGAACAGGCATACCTGGAAACAACTGGTTTTCATTATGATCTGGGTTTAACCCCGCTCAGTGTAAGAGTCAGCCGATTACAGGCAGTGGAAACCAGGCGGGGCGTGGAGAAACTGATCCAGCAAGATATTGATCATAAAGGTCCCATGGTTGATCATAACTCGGTAACGTCGGTTCGCGGACGAATGGGCCTGGTAACTTTCAGCGGCGATGGTAATACACGCGGTTTTATCGGAACACGCTGGCAAATGGATCGTGTGGAAGCATTAAAAAATGGTCTCGGAGACGGGGTGAAGGAAGCAACTGAGGAAATTAGTGTTACCGCTCATCTACCCCATAGTATTCAACAGGAATTTATAGGGAAGCAGAATGCTTTGCTAAAATTAGCTGGTAATATCATCGATGATGTTATTGAGGCCATTGACGATACGACCGGCAGCAAATGGGGGGAGAGGAAATTAGATCATCAATTTTACCGGGATTTTATGATTTCCTCTGAAGGGTTACTCGTTCCCTTACATAGGTTCAATGTTATAGAAAACAACGTATTCTATGACTTTGAAAACGCCGATCATTATTTCATCAGCACGCTCTTTGGTTATCAGACCAATAACGCTTTTTCCCAGTAGATGCCCTACGTATTCAGGGCTACAGATGCCAATTTTGGCGCAACCTCCAATACCATGTGCATTCCGTATTTGGAGCGCAGGGTCACGCGCGGCTGGATTACCACAGGAAAGCCAGGTACCAGGCGAGGTGTATAGCACTGGAGAATGCTCGCGAGCAGCAGTTTTGTCTCCATCTCGGCAAATGGCATGCCAATGCAGATGCGCGGGCCTCCACCAAAGGGGAAGTACGCCCCTTGTGGCATCTTCTGCCCACTGGCCGGGTCCCAGCGCTCCGGGCGGAAATGCTCAGGATCGCCCCAGATGTCGGGCAAGTTGTGCGTTACCCACTGGCTGAGCAGCGCTACCGTGTTGGCAGGGAAATGATAGCCATCCAGATCGAACGCCTCAATCGCACGCCGTCCCTGAATCCAGGCGGGCGGATAAACGCGCCAGGATTCGTTGATGACCCACTCCAGGTACGGCAGTTTCGCCAGGTCAGCAACTGTAGGCGTGCGGCCTGCCAGTACAGTCTGAAGCTCAGTCAACAATTTTTCGTAGACCGTGGGATGTCGCGACAGCAGGTAGAAGGTCCAGCTCAGTGTATTCTGCGCGGTCTCGTGTCCCGCCGCCACAAAGGTCAACACCTGGTCATGTACCTGCTTATCCGTCATGGTATAGCCCTCGTCCTGGGCATCCAACAGCATGGAAAGCACATCTCCCATATCCCGCCCCTCCGCTCGACGCTGGGCGATCAACTCATAGACAAAGTCATCAATGGTGCGCAGACCGGTGTCTCGCCTCCGATTTTGCTCGCGGGAAAGGTAACGCTTCAACTGGTCCAGCGCGCTCAAGCGCCGTGCAGTATTGTTGATCACTTCATTAAAAGCGTGGCCTAACGTGGCAACCTGCGTTGGAGAATCAATATTGAAGAGCGACTTCAGGATGATGCGCAACGTCAACCGCTGCATGGCCTGGGCCATATCAAGCTGCGCACCGGCCTGCCACGTGTCTAGCATTTCTTGCGTAAACTGCACTATAGTATCCGCGTAGCCTTCCACGCGCTTCTTGTGAAACGCGGGCTGCACGAGCCGCCGCTGCTGGCGGTGAAAATCACCATCGGTGGTAAGCAGTCCATCTCCGAGGAATACCTTCAGGTTAGCGCCATTGCCGAGATTAGGCTTTTTGAAATTGCGCGGATGCTCCATCAGAAAGTAGCGGACATGCTCTGGACGGAAAAACGCCACTACCGTGTCATTGCCCAGGCGCAGCCCCACCATACGCCCATATTGGTACTGATTTCTGCGCAAAAACGTGAGCGGGTCTCGCTGAAATTGCAAAGCATTCCCCACGACCGGTAATCCTCTAGGTCCCGGCGGTAATGTTTGTGTATGCCGCATCATTTTGTCCTTGTCCTTGATAAATGCTAGAGGCCGATGTAGGGGCGCAATGAATTGCGCCCCTACCCGAATAGTTCTCCCGGCAATCCATACTGTAACAGGCGCAACACCTGTTCGGCCATCTGGTTGGGTCCTGGCTCGTCGTGCTCGAACCACCAGAAGATGCCCTGCGTAATCATGCCCGTGACAAAACGCGCCAGCACGGGTGCATCATAGCCGGTGAGCAATCCATCTCTACCGGCACTCTCGAACAACTGTGTCAAAGCCTCCGCGAGAGCAGCCTGTGCGCGAAACGCACGCGCACCTGTTGCCTGTCCGGTCAAGGCAATTTGAAAAAGATCGCGCTGCTCGTAAGCATACCGGAAGACTGTTGTTACCAGCAAAGGCAGGATCGGCCCTTTCGCCTGCTGCGTCACAGCCGCCGCTACACTGTCGCGTAAGCTACGAAAGCCTTCATCCAGCAGCGTATTGAACGCCTCGTCTTTGTCACGAAAATGCAGGTAGAAGGTGCCTACACCGATATCCGCCATCTGTGTAATCTCAGCAATGCTGGCCTCGTGATACCCGCGCTCCGCGAACACCTTGCGCGCTGCCAGCAAAAGCTCTGCCCGTGTACGTTCCCTGCGCCGCGTGTTACGCGGTCGCTCACTCTCTTCAGTTGTTTGTGAATTATTATTCATAACTGAATGATAATTCATTTTTCAGCAAATGTCAAGGAAAGATGAGCTGTCCACGCACGAACATAACCATAATATAATTGAAACGACGGATCAAAGCACACACCACCTCTGTGTGGCTTGAACTTTTTCTTCCCTGCTGATAGAGTAGTGCATATGAGCAGAACTATGATGTGTCCTGGCTGTGGTCTCAGTCTGCCTTCAGCAGAAGAACGACTCGATGAACGCTATAATGCTTCCTATGCGTGCAGGCAGCTGTATGGAGAGCTATCTGCATTCACATTGTCCTTGCAAGAAGGAGATTTTATTCACCAATTCGCTGTTGATACGTATACTGCACAACATGCAGGAGCATTCGTAAAACCAATTGCCATTACGTTTGCTCTGGTAGGATTATACCTGGCATTTGAACACAACTATACCGGTAGACAAGTACAAAAAGCGCATACGCTTCTTGCAAGAACATCAAAGAAGTGGCCACAATTTAGACTGCCAGAAGAAAAAGCGTCACTGACCGTACTTGATGTTCTCAAAACTCCAGAAAATGAAAGAAACGACATGCTACGGGAATGGAGTAAGGCTGTTTGGAGGATATGGGAATCAGAACATACAAAGGTTGCAGAGTTAGTACATGAACGTCTCAATATTTAATGACAAATTAACCTATTAGTGTCATTTAGCCAATAAAAGGTTAACCTTTTATTGGCTAAATGACATGTAGAGACCTTTTAGGGCATTATGCCTGCTCTACTTCGGGTTTGTTCTCGGTATTCGTATGCTGAGTTTGCTGGCTTGTTCCGTAGATGAGGTCGGAAAGCTCTTTGCGAGAACGCTCCAGGAACGCGCGCAGTTGGGCCTGTTGCTCTGCATTGCCCTGGCTGGTGCGGGCCGCAATCACGAAGAGCCGTGCTACTTCTGCCGCAGTGCTGCGTAGTGCTAGCTGCTCTGCCGTTGACTGTTGCCAGTGGCCACCGAATTTGTGATGGCCGGGATGACCGTAGAAGAAACCAGGTCGCTGATGCCCGCGAAAGAAACGGGGACCTGACCAGTTGCCCCTATCAAACCGTCGTCCAAGGTGTTTGTCAAAGTGACTAATCATATGTTATCACCTCCTTTTCTGTTTTCATTTATAACGATATATCGTTATCTGTACATACCAACAATACGATATATCGTTATTATTCCCAAATGTGAGGCGAATATTTTGTAGCCAGGGAGATTTGCCTATTTCGCTCTGGCAGAGGTGATACTTTTGCGTCAAACAGGCTACTTTACTACTCAATCATCCTTGCTCTCTGAATAACCTGCCCCAGTATGCGTATCCCAGAGTCGATATCATCGGGCGCGGCACAACTATAGGCAAGGCGCAGATGATGCTCACCATCGGCAGGATTCACGAAGAATCCCTCACCTGCCGCCAGCGCTACCCCTTCTGAGAGCGCCAGGCGCTTGACATCCTGCGCAAAGACATCCTGCGGCAAAGCGAGCCAGATGAAGAAGCCTCCGGCGGGGTGTGTCCACCTTACACCGGCAGGCATGTACTTATCCAGGGCCGCTATCGCAACGTCACGGCGCATTTTGTAGAGGGATCGCACGTGCGAAATGTGCTCCTCCCAATAGCCGCTCCGGCAGTACTCGGCAACGATGTGTGCCGCGAAAGGGTTCGCGCCACCTCCCATTTGCGTCGTCCCGCAGTTGACACAGCGTTGGATGGCCTCCTCGGAACCGACCAGCCATCCAAGCCGTAGTCCGGGCGCGAGCGTTTTCGAGAAACTGCCGATGCTCATTACCCCGTTGCCGTCCGCCAGCGCATAGAAGCTGGCAGGCACCGCTCCCTCAAAAGAGAGGTCACGATAGACATCATCCTCCACAATCAAGAAGCCATATTGGCGAGCCAGCGTGATGATCTCGAGGCGCCGCGCTTCAGGCAACGTGCAGCCCGTCGGGTTGTGATAGTTCGGAATGGTATAGAGGAAGCTGGCTACTTTGCCGTTCACGTGAAGCTCTGCCACCCGTTTTGCTAACTCGTCCGGAATGAGACCATTTTCATCAGTAGGGATTGAATACAACTCGATCTGGTGATCTCGCAAAATGTGCAAGGCATCCACGTAGCTCGGCGCCTCGACCAGCACCACTCCTCCCGGTTTGGCGTACAGCCGCGCGAGCATATCTACGGCGTGCGTCGAGCCTGCCACTACCATCAGGTTGGCAGGTGAAATGGAGATGCCCTGTTCTCGCTGAATCTTTTCTACGAGAAAATCGATCAGGCTTCGCGTTCCCTGCTCTGGACCGTATTGGAGCGCCGTAATGCATTGAGGAGAGCTAACCACGCTCAGCATGACGTTGCCCAGTTCGGGCGTAAGAAGCGTCGTCGGGTCGGGATGGCCAAGCAGCAGTGAAATCGTATTGTGTGCCATGCCCTGAGGTAAATCGTTTGAACTCACAGGTGTTCTCCTTTATTGTAACAAACAGGCTCGGATTAAGACTACTTCATACAGAGGTCGTACTTCAACTACTATCACAATTATCTTGTGGATGCGAGGGTATCATGCCTGATGTCTCATTCGTTGGATTGCTCATCGTCGCCATCGTTGCATTCCTGGCGCCGCTCCTACTCGGCCTCTCGCCAGCACGCCGTCTTCCCTCGGTGGTAGTGGAAATCGTGGCGGGCATCATCATCGGCCCATCCGTCCTCGGTTGGGTCAAAGTCGATCTGCCAATTTCGATCCTCTCGGTGTTTGGACTGGCCTTCCTCCTCTTCCTCGCCGGTTTAGAAGTCGAGCTTGAGCGCTTACGAGGACGCCTGTTGCTATACGTTAGCCTCGCTTTCCTGGCTTCATAGCGAACCCATCTCAACGCCTGCACAGGAGCAAACCTGATACTTTCCTATTTATTTTCTCAAACCCTACAAAATGAGTTATACAGCCTTACACAGGTCTCTTCCTCTACCGGGAAGGATGCCTGTGCTTGCACATAGAAAGGACATGAAAATGCAGCCAGAAAATGTTATGAGCGTCGTCTCCGTCAATGTCGGCCTTCCACGCGAAGTAGTGTGGGAAGGCAAAACGGTATTGACTTCGATCTTTAAGGAACCCGTTGCAGGCCGCGTCGCCGTGCGGCGGCTCAACCTCGATGGTGATCGCCAGGCCGACCTGACGCTTCATGGGGGTAAGAACAAGGCGATCTATGCATACCCATCCGAGTACTACTCGTACTGGCGCGCGGAATTTCCCAACATGCATCTCCCCTGGTCAATGTTCGGTGAGAATCTCACGCTGGCAGGTTTGGTGGACGACACCGTGCATATCGGCGACCGCTTTCGCGTCGGCTCCGCAATTTTGACTGTGACCCAGCCACGCCTGCCCTGCTACAAACTTGGAATCAAATTTGGACGCGACGACATCCTGAAGCGTTTTCTCGATAGCGGCCTGACCGGATTCTACTTCGCAGTTCTGGAGGAGGGCGAAGTGGCAGCCGGAGATCCCATCACGCTTCTCGAACGCGACGAACACGAGATAAAGGTATCGGAGATCACGCGCCTCTACAAGAGTGATAAGCACAACCTGGAACTATTGCAGCGTGCGGTACGGGTGCCGGCGCTGCCCGAAGGCTGGCGCAGGCAATTCCGGCAGCGCATCGCTAAGATCACCAGCCGGAGCTAGCGTGAGCAGACAGAAATGGCTCCCTACTTCAAATACCGACTGACAAAAAGGTCAGCATAATAATTTTCCCAACGAGCACCGGGGGCCTCGCTCAACTGTTGTTTATCCGCCAGCACCAGCAAGTAAATCAAGTCGCTTTTCAGCAATGTTGCATCGAGCAACTTGTCAAAGCCGTTTTCCAGGAGGTGGCCTGAGTACCAGATCGACCAATCTGGATCGACCCCATCGGTTTCTTTATAGGCTACGTGATGATCCTCAGCCGTTTGATGCAGCAGGGCCGCGATTTTTTCCTTGCGCTGCTTTCTTTCTTCTTCGTTGATGCTCATATCATCCTCTTTCCTCTATAGTATGGGAGAGAAGCAAACAGTATATTCTGCCCCACAGTGTGGTGAAGCATTCCTGCATCTGTCGCAAGCGACGAAAACGTCGCTCAATGATATGGTCTTGAAACAGATCAATTTGTTACTGCATCTGAGAGAAATCCCTCAAATTGAAAAGATGAAATTACCGCAACTCCCGTTTTAGGAGCTTGTAAAATGGCTCTCTAGCCTCCTTCTCATACCAGGGATGATGCCCACAGCGCGTTAAGAGGTAAAAGCGGAAGTCCTTGACCACTCGAGAGAGCGGGATGGCGATGCCCTCGGCAGGGTGGGGGTCGTAGTCTCCGTGGATTGCCACCACCGGACATTGTATACGTCTCCCCATTGCTACCAGCTCCCCACTCTTTCTCAGTTCCTGAGCATCGTTCCAGACGCTATCGAAGAGCGCAAACTCGCATTCGATGACTTCATTTGTATGGGGCATGGGATCAAAGGAGTCTGCCTCAGAAATAATCTCCCCGAGTTGTGCAAAGGTAGCATTCTTATCGCTATTCGCTGGATCATCCAACGCGCCCATCAGCGCATCCAGCCGCGCTCTTGCTTCCTCGGTTAAGCGGCTCAAGCGTGTTTCCATGATGGTGGCAGCGTATTGCTCCTCAAAGACACCGCTACTGACCATGATGAGCTTTTTGACAAGGGACGGGTTTTGAGCAGCAAATACATAACTCAGCATGGCTCCCCAGGAGTAGCCGATTAGGGTGATAGGAAGTTGACCGTTCTCCATCACTACGCTTCGTAATTCCTCCACCTGCGCCTGGAGTGTAACCTGCGTTTGGAGCGGCTCCAACACCCCGCACAATGAAGCAAGCTCCCTTGCCACAGGGGCCATTTCTCCCGGCGCACCAGGTCCGCCGTGAATGACAGCTACTTGATACGGGGGAGTTCCGTAGGTTCTGAGATTATTCATAAGCTCCAGGTTGCCCTAATGCATAAATCAATACATCCAGATAGTGTCACTACCACTATAGAACGAAAGTCCATACCAGTCAAGAAAACTGTTTAGTTTACAAAGCAAAGTTTGCAGAAAAGGACTACCGGTGAAACAAACCCATCACCTTTCCCCTCTAACAGACACTCCACTTTTTCGTGGAGCTATAAGTCTGGAGGTTCCTCTGAAACAAACATCTCTCGTATACAAGGCGATTGTCCTGCTAATAGTGGTTGTTCCACTGCTTGCTACCGCACTTGCTATCGGCCTGCTCTGGCAGCGTGCCGTTCACTGGTCTGACGTTATTCTTTTAGTCACGATGTACACACTGGTGGCCTTTGGTGTTACCGTTGGTTTCCATCGTATGCTGACCCATCGTAGTTTCCGACCACATCCCGTCGTCAAGTTGGTCTTGCTCATTCTCGGCTCCATGTCGTTGGAAGGGTCTGCGCTTGATTGGGCGGCGACCCACATAAAGCATCACGCCCAGTCTGACCGCGAGGGCGATCCACATAGTCCTGTCGAGGGCTTTTTTCATGCACATATTGGCTGGCTTTTCAGCGGTGACCAGCCTGACCCCAATGTGTACTGCCGCAACCTGGTCAATGATCGAATGATTGTTTTTGTCAGTCGCACATTCCCGCTCTGGTCAATACTCGCGTTCGTTATTCCTTTCGCCATAGGTGGTTGGAGCGGCTTGCTCTGGGGCGGCCTGGTGCGAGTTTTCCTCACCCACCATGTCACCTGGAGCGTTAACTCAGTCTGTCACACTTTTGGCAAGCGTGAATTTGAGACGAATGACAAGAGCCGCAATGAATGGGTTGTCGGATTGCTGGGTTTTGGAGAGGGTTGGCATAATAATCACCATGCATTCCCGCGTTCAGCATTTCACGGGCTGCACTGGTGGCAGTTCGATGTTTCTGGCTACCTGATCTGGACACTCGAACGTTTTGGACTTGCGCATGAAGTGTATCGCGTCTCACCAGCGCTACGCGCGCGTCGTTTAGCTCGCCAGGCAGCTTTACACTTAAAAGATGAAGTTGCTTAACGCCTGATTGAAGATAAGATCATCAATAAACCGTAGCCCACACGCCTGATGCCCACCAGGGGCATCACTACATCTCAACCAGCCCCCTCCCCTCAGCGTGTCTCCGGTGGGGGTGGAGGTGGATGGGCCAGTCCAAATGTAGTGATGCCCCTGGTGGGCATCAGGCGCAAGGTGTTCTTCAAAAAGTGTCGGGCAGAGAGCATCCACACCTCGGTATTGCGAAATATCGCGACGCTTGAATAAACTCCGACATGAAATCAGTACCCAAAAACAGAGCTATCTGCTATACTACAATCCTGCTTGTACACCGGATGCAAAGTAAAACTCAATCGTCATAGGTGTATATGATCTGACTCTGGCCAATTTTCCTCACTATGAGGCACGTAGTACGTTCGGGTCTTGAGATCAAAGGGGAAATACCATGGGATTATTCGTCATTATACTCATTTTCGTTCTACTCATTTTCATCGGCGTCTACTTCAGTGTGCGTCTCTATACGCAGGGTGCGCTGGGACGCGGACCTTTCAAGCGCATCCGGCGGGTTCGCACCATTAGACCTACACCTGCTGGGCCTGTGGTCGAAGAGACAGTTGAAGAGGAAATCGAAGAGGCAGCGCCCAACGAAGAGGAGGTCTAGCGTGCATGTTGGGCTTGGACGAACTCCTTGACAATTAGCGATATATCGTTATAATAATAAGCAGATACGATATATCGCTAACGATGCCGAATATGCAAGCCGTTTTGCCTGTAGATTTCAGCCTTAATACCATTGACAATGCCTTCGTCCCGTATTATAATTAGGTTGCCTAATAAATTAGTTACCAAATAATTTGTCAACCTATGTAATAAAGGAGGAAAGCAAATGCAAGGGCCTATCGACCCAACTATGCTGAATCTTATGAGGGCCTTTGAGCAATTCCACAAGGCCGAATGGCATGAACGAAGCGTTGCCGGCTGTAAACCGAGCGAAATCCGAGTTTTGTTCTGCATCAAACGCGGGGCGAATCCCAATACCCACGCAATGAATGTGTCGGAGATCAGCAAGTACCTTCACGTGACCTCGCCGAGCATTACCCAACTGCTGAAAAGTCTCGAAGCGAATGACCTGGTCGAACGGAGCATCGACCCGGCCGATCGGCGTTCCATCGACGTCAGGCTGACGGAGAAAGGCGAAATGGTTATCCAGCAGGCCTGGCAGGGTTTTTCAGCCTCTCTTCAGGGCTTGATTGAGTACCTGGGAGAGGAGCAGAGCAATCAGCTTGCCGAGCTTTTGTCAAAAGCGTTTCGCTACTTCAATGAGAAAGCAGACAGGATGAATCACTCACACCAGCGTGAAGCAGCCACAATGGAATGGAGATGAAAAAGTATGATTAAATTGCTACGGTTCATGAAACCGTATCGCATGATTCTTGTTCTTGTGCTGGTGCTGGCCTTCGCGCAATCCATGGCCAACCTGTACCTGCCAACGTTGATGGCGGATATTGTGGATAAAGGGATTGCGCAAAACGACATCGGATACATCTGGAGAACCGGCGGCCTGATGCTGCTGGTGACCATCGGTGGCGTCATCTGTGCCATCATCGGCAGTTTCTATGCCGCCAGAGTCGCGACCGGCTTTGGCAAAATCATACGCGCCCAAATTTTCAACCGTGTGGCAAAGTTTTCGTTGCACGAGTTTGATAAGATGAGCACGGCCTCGCTGATTACGCGCACGACCAACGATACGACGCAGGTGCAGCAGGTGTGGATCGTTATCCTGGGCTTTATGATTACCGCGCCCATGATGATGATTGGCGGCATTATTCTAGCGATTGCCCAGGATGCCACGCTCTCCTGGATTCTGGTGGTGGTCATTCCGATACTGGTCGCCGCCATTGTAATAATCATGAGGAAGGCCATCCCGCTCTTCCGCGTCATGCAGGTGAAACTTGATAAACTCAATCTCATCCTGGACGAGGGCCTGAGTGGGGTGCGCGTCATCCGCGCGTTCGACCGCATGAGGTACGAAGAGCGGCGCTTTGACGAGGCCAACCTCGATCTGACCGACGTGGCGATTCGCGTCAACAGGATCACTGCCTGGCTCATGCCGATTATGATGCTGGTCCTGAACATCTCAAGCGTCGCTATTCTCTGGTTCGGCGCTATTCGCATCAACAATAACCAGATGCAGGTCGGCGCGCTCATTGCATTCCTGCAATACGCCATGCAGATTTTGTTCGGGCTGCTGATGGTCTCGATGTTGTTTATCATGCTCCCGCGCGCCGCGGCCTCCGCAGATCGCATTAACGAAGTGCTGGTGATGGAGCCTGAAATCGAAGATGCCGAGCAGGTGAAACAGGCCGACGAGATCAAAGGGTACGTCGAGTTCCAGGATGTCACCTTCAGCTATCCCGGCGCAGAAGAGCCTGCCCTCAATAACATTTCCTTCAGCGCCAGGCCAGGCGAGGTTACTGCCATCATCGGCGGTACCGGCGCGGGCAAATCGACGCTGGTCAGCCTGATCCCGCGCTTTTACGATATCGATAGCGGCCACATCCTGGTGGACGGCGTCGATGTGCGCGAGATGGCGCAGAAGGATCTGCGCGCGAAAATCGGCTTTGTGCCGCAAAAGGCCGTGCTCTTCTCAGGCACGATTGCCGAGAATATCCGCTATGGTAAGGAAGATGCCTCGGACGAAGAGGTGCACTACGCGGCTGAGGTCGCGCAGGCCACAGAGTTTATCTCGGAGATGAAAGACGGCTATGATTCCGCGATCGCCCAGGGCGGTACGAACGTCTCTGGCGGACAGAAGCAGCGTCTCTCGATCGCACGCGCCCTTGTGAGAAATCCGGAAATCTACGTGTTCGACGACACTTTCTCGGCCCTTGACTTTAAAACCGACGCCCAGCTGCGAGCGGCGCTCAAACGCGAAACACTTGATTCTACGGTGCTCATTGTGGCCCAGCGGGTCAGCACGGTGATGGACGCGGATCAGATTATCGTCTTAGATGAGGGGCGTATCGCAGGTATTGGCACCCATCGAGCATTGATGAGGAGCAGTGAGGTCTATCGTGAGATTGTTACCTCGCAGCTTTCAATGGAAGAAATCGCGGAGGAAATAGCATGAGTGAAGAGCGTACAACAGCACGACGACCCGGCCAGGATGGGGCGCAGGGTGGCCCTATGGGCAGAGGTGGATGGGGCGCAATGGGCAGGCCGGTCGAAAAGCCAAAGGATTTCAAGAAGACGGCGACGCGGCTGCTCGGCTACTTCATACCGCAGAAGTATCGCCTGTTGATCGTACTCGGTGCGGCGATCATCGGCACGGTATTCAACATCGTCGGCCCGAAGATCCTGGGTTTAGCGACCACCAAACTCTTTGAGGGTCTCATAGCCAAATACCAGGCGTTTATGCATCACCTGCCCGCGCCAGGCATCGATTTCAACTATATTGCGACGGTCCTGCTGATCCTGCTCGGCTTGTATATCATCAGCGCCGTCTTCACATATATTCAACAATATGTGATGGCAGGAGTGGCGCAAAAAACTGTCTACCGGCTGCGCAGGGAAGTGGATGAGAAACTGTCGCGCCTGCCGCTGAAGTTTTTTGACTCGCGCACGCATGGAGAAATCCTCAGCCGCGTCGTCAACGACATGGATAATATCAGTACCACCTTGCAGCAGAGTCTCACACAGTTGATCACTTCCGCGGTCACGCTGCTTGGCGTGATCGTGTTGATGCTGACCATCAGCCCGATTCTGAGCCTGGTGGTGGTGCTTACCTTGCCGCTCAGCCTGGTCGTCACCATAGGCATCGCGAAGCGCTCGCAAAATAACTTCAGGAAACAGCAACGAGCGCTTGGACACCTCAACGGCCACGTCGAGGAGATGTATACCGGCCACAAGATCGTCAAAGCCTTCGGGCACGAGGACAGGTCCCTCGCCCAATTTACGGAGTTAAACGAGAATCTCTATAATGCAGGCTGGCGGGCGCAGTTCGCTTCGGGCATCATTATGCCCTTGATGCGTTTCATCGGCAACCTCGGCTATGTCTTCGTGGCCGTGGTCGGCGGTATCATGGTCACCAATGGAGCCATTGCCATTGGAGATGTGCAGGCGTTCATCCAATACGCACAGCAGTTTACCCAGCCGATCACCATGCTGGCCAATTTTGCCAACGTGATTCAATCGACGATGGCCTCGGCTGAGCGTATCTTTGAACTGCTCGATGAGCAGGAGGAGATACCAGAGGTTATAGACGCAACAGCCATTGAGGCTCCGCAGGGCGCAGTCCAGTTCGAGCACGTCAAGTTTGGCTATAAACCAGACGTTGTGCTGATGGAGGACATGAATATCGATGTCCAGCCTGGGCAGATGATCGCAATTGTCGGCCCGACCGGCGCCGGTAAGACGACCCTGGTCAACCTGCTGATGCGCTTCTATGAAGTCAACGGCGGCCAGATTATGGTGGACGGCGTAGACATTACGCAGATCAAACGCGGGGCGCTGCGCCGCACCTTCGGCATGGTGCTCCAGGATACCTGGCTCTTCAACGGAACCATTCGCGACAATATCGCTTATGGCCGCGAGGACGCCACTGACGAAGAGATTATCCGCGCTGCCAGAGCAGCCAATGCCGACCACTTCATTCGCACGCTGCCGGAGGGCTATAACACCGTTCTGAACGAGGAGGCGACCAACATCTCGCAGGGTCAAAAGCAGTTGTTGACCATCGCCCGCGCCTTCCTGGCCGACCCAGAGATCCTGATCCTGGATGAAGCGACCAGCAGCGTCGATACCCGCACGGAGATTCAGATCCAGAAGGCGATGGCCGAGCTGATGAGGGGCAGGACGAACTTCGTAATTGCTCACCGCCTCTCCACCATCCGCGACGCGGACCTGATCCTGGTCATGAATCACGGCACCATCGTAGAAAAGGGAACCCACGAGGAGCTGCTCGCGAAGCACGGCTTCTACGCCGATCTGTACAACAGCCAGTTTACTGGTAGAGTGCTGCAGGAGGAGGCTGTGTAGGCTCAAACCTGACGCCCACAAGAGGCGTCAACATCTCGCTTGGCCCCCACCCCTCTTCCCCAGCGGGAGAGAGGGGTGGGGTATTCTCATGTGTAGGGATACCCCTTGTGGGCATCCGGCCTACATTTCGCTTGGCTCCCACTCCTTCCCTCACCAAAATCTTGCACACTGACGATGGCCTTCTGTCCATCTCTTCCTACCCGCACCATCACTGTATCAGCCTGAGGAGAATACTTGATGGCATTGGTGAGCAGGTTAACAAGCACTTTACAGCCTTCAGGCAAATGGAACAACCGGCCCCTACTCCTTTGCCAGCAGCGTATACTCCTCATCGAACTGCCAATCGTCCAACGCCTCCAGCTCAACGTCAAGATGGGGATGCAAGGGGTCAATGTATTTGACGAGGTGGATGGTGACGATACGATTGTCGTTGATGCCCAGGCCCTCACACAGCGCATCCTGCGTGATCTTGAGACCTCCATCCAGGTCGCGTTTGAGCGGCGTTTCAAAGTAGAAGGCGAGCATGAGCGCGAGATAGTCCTGGCGTAAATGCGCGCGCAATGTTTCGCCAATTTTCCCCTCCCGTTCAAGCGCGGCCAGCTTCTGCCGCACCTGCTGCTTGAACCGCCTTGCCACAACCGTACTCACCCGCAGCCCATTCACAGTTGCATACTGCTCGTTGATGCTGGGAGGGACGGGGAGGGTGAGACGTAGTATGTGTTGTCGTTTCGGCATATTACCCTCCTCCGTGTTGAATACGAGTTCTAATCTTCCAGCGTTATTGTAACATACCATAGAGGGAAGATAGTATAGTGTGGACAGGGAGAGGATGGGCTTTTGGTCATGTCAGTATACTAATCCAAGAAAGACCTTTTACCGTAAAGTTCATATGGGTAAGAGACGCTTGCCCTCATTTTGACAAACATAAAAGGAGACCATCTCATGTCAACCGAAGACAACAAGGCGCTCGTTCAAAAATGGGTGGATGAAGTGCTCAATACACGAGACGTATCCGAGCAAAGCCCGGCATACCAGCTGGTCGCCGAGAATTTCGTCGGCCACTTCCCAGGCCAGCCACCCATCGAAGGTCTGGAAGTCTACCGGCAATTCGGCTCGATGTACTTCAGCGCCTTCCCCGATTTGCAGATCACCCCCGTAGACCTGGTCGCTGAAGGAGATAAGGTCACGATGCGTTACGGCTGGCGTGGCACGCACAAAGGCGAGTTAATGGGCATTCCTGCCACCGGCAAACAGGTAACGACATCAGGCATTAGCATCTTACGCGTTGCCAATGGCAAGATTGCCGAACAGTGGGACAGTTTCGATAACCTCGGCATGCTGCAACAAATCGGCGTGATCCCCACGATGGGGTAAGTATTGCCTCTGAAGCAGTTTTCAGAAAATGGAGAACTCGGCAGTTAGCTGCTGCCGAGTTCTTGTTATTTTTGGTACTATAGTCTTGAATGGCCTGCAAGTTTTTGAATAACAAAATACCCCTCCCTGTAACTCCCTCCGTTCCCCAATCGTATGAATATGGTAACGTAAGCATACTCTATAATGGACAAATTGTTTGTTAATCCTGAGAAAGTGCATGAGGGGCTATGTCTGTACAACAATCTGATCATTCTCTCACCCAAAAACAGTCTATCACATTCGCGGCTATCACTGTTTGTGGCATCGCAGCCCTATTGCTGGGGCTTGCCTTGATCATCTTCGCGCACTATCACGAACGCGCTTATGTATTTCTGGGCCTGGGCGCAGCAGGCTTCATCGGCGGGCTTGCCGGGATCGTCGGGGCAGGGTCGAAGGTCAAAGCGGCGCTGAGCTATGGTGTGATTGCGCTGGGCATGATGGGTATCATCGTCGGCCTCAACTACCTGACGAATAGCTATGGCCCGCATCCGAACCAAACACGCGGGGACATCGTCATTGCCTTGAGTATCGTTGCCATCCTGACAGGGATCGTCGGCGCGCTGCTCGCACAGCCGAAAGGTGGCATCGCCTCCTTTTCGAGCGTGATCATGCTGGGAGTGATCGCGTCACTCGGCATCGGGGAGCTGATCGTCGGCACGATCTACCTGGTCGTGCTGGAATACCAGGGACACGCCTATCCCCTGCTTGGCACGGGGGCAGTGTGCCTTCTGGGCGGCATCGCCTGTGGTATCTTCGCTCAGAGCAGAGCCAGGGCCACTTCACGCTAATCTCAATTGTTGTCACCCCATCTTTCTCCTGGCATGTGCCGTTCCTTGCATGTCTTATTCTTGCAGATGTGTTTTCTTTTTCTTGCCCATTGCCCATACACCATAGCGTCGATAGATCGAGAGCATCCATGCAGCAATGATTACCGCAAGCAGGGAAACGCCCATCCGACAAAGACTATACCAGACAGGAAAAAGACTGGGAACAACACCGGTGAGCTGTAAGATCGTCGCGGGAATGTCCAGGATCATCGCGCCAAAGGCAATCAAGAGTAACCAGAAGAGCCAACGCCAATGCTGTCGGACACCAATAAGCAAGACGGCGATAAATACTACAAGGGCCATCAGAAGACTTTCACTGAGAACAGGGGGACGACATACCGAGACTCAACACTCCTTCATCGTCGCTACGCGAGCAGCGTATATCTCTGTTCGATAGCTTCTACTATCCTGGCCCGACTCTCACTGGCCGAAAGTTTCTCATCTTGCTCCACCTTCTCTGCCTCTGCGGCCAGGTCCGGATCCTTAATCACCTCACGGAACCAGCGTGAGTAATCACCCTTGCGCAGGTGGAACAGCCACGTCTCATCATCAACACCTTGAGCGATCTGGACGAAAAGGGCCAGATTTTGTGCCCGCAGTTTGAGCTTCCCCTGCGGACCGCGGAAGTAGAAACTGTTGTCTTCGCCTAAATCGCCCTCAGCATATTTGCGCCGGTGCCGCTGGTGCTCCTGCCTGGATTGCGCCGGTTTGATGCGCACGGGCGCTTGTTCCGTGCGCCTGAACCAGACCAGAGCCTCGCCTTTTTCAAGGGCCGAGGGGACCGTTTCCGGCACATTTTGACCGGCCGTTTGAGCGAAGTCACGCAGCGTTGACGGTGCATCGGTTCCCACACCAATGACAACGTCCACGATTGCCAGGATCTGCCTGGATACATGAGTCATGTGAGCGGTAATGAACAGCGTACTGAACAGATCCTTTATCCGTTGCAGTATGGACGTATCCCATTCAGGCGGGAACAGGTGATGCGCCTCATCGAGGATCAGCCAGTGGGGATGGCCAAGGCGTATCTGTAGATCGAGCAAAGCAGGGAGCAGATTGCGGAAGAACCCGGGTCTGTCTTCAAGGGGGGTGCCAAGCAGATTGATGATCGCGCTGTGTTCTGATTTCTCAAGGAGCTCGACAACTTCAGTCACACCTGGCTCTGTATGCGCATCTCCCAGTGTAATCGCGCCTTGAAAGGTCTCATAGTCTCCTTCAGGATCGATGAGACAAACTTGATAGGCCTGCTCGACAAGCTGCTCCAGCAGAGCAAAGGTCAGCGTCGATTTCCCGCTCCCCGAGGGACCAGCGATCAGCACATTGGTGCGGTGCGTCTTGAGGAAGACCTTCTCATTCTGCTCACGCGTGCCCAGCAGCAGGACATGCCGGCTGATGCGCTGATCCAGGGTCTTCAAGTCATCGGCGAGCAGTTGCTCAATCAGCTCAACCACGCCATCGCCATGGTCAGCCCTGGTTGTATAATCCGCTTGCTCTTTGAGCGCCGGGAGGGCATTGGCGACGGCCACCGAGCATTCGCACATCGACAAGAACGACTGATCATTCTCCGCATCGCCCATGCCAACGACATTGTGCGGGGAAACCTTCATCTCGCGCAGCGCCGCAGCCAACCCCGTCCCTTTATTCACTCCGGTCGGCAGGACCATCACGGCTCCCTTATTAAAGATCACCTGCCGCTCCAGTCCGAGCTTGCCAATCATCTCAACGACCGTCGTCTCGTATGGATGCCAGGTAGCGACAATGACTCGGCCTGTTGACAACGGCACACCGCGCTCCTGCAGCGCTTGAAGCAACTGCCTGGGCGGAGCCTCTCCCAGCACTTGCTCAGTCGAGCTGGCCGGATGATAAAGCAGCGCCCCATTCTCAGCAACGACATACGTAAAAAGATCCAGCCGTGGAAAGACCCGTTGCAAGTCCTCCAGCAAGCGACCGGTAACGAGAATGAGTTTGCGACCAGAAGCCCCAACCCGTTCCAGCGCATCTATCGTTTTTGAACTGACGATGCCATCTTTGGCAAGCGTCCCATCATAATCGCACGCGAGCGCGAGGTAATACATGTATTGGTATCTCCTTCCTATTGCATTGAACGGAACCCTCCCAAATACAACCAGGCAATGTTGGGCTGGAAAGCCCTCTTGTAAGTAATACTTGGGGCACTGCAAGAAAGAATACACCTCTAACCCTTACAGTAAGGACTTTTTCAACAGGCTGAGCGTAAAGGCGACGTGAGAAAATGAAAAGTGCTCGTCCTAGAAAGGTGTTGAGGTGGGGACAAAAGACACTGGGGTCACATCCATGGGAAAGCGACAAGATGGGTTTATATCTTCGATTGCAGGCGTACGGTTCTGGTGCATCTGCGACAGCATTGTGTTGCATCTAGATTGGGTTGCTGAACGACTCTTGCCGCTAAGGTTTCCAGTGCACAGGCAGCATTTAGACTGCCTACCCCACTTGTGGCACTAAACGTACAGGTGAGCTGTTGAAGTGAGTTGGCACCAACGCTGGCTTCTATCATGCCTCCCTGGTTCGCAGCAGCCATCATGAGAGGACATCTATCTGGTGGATTGTGCATCGTGGTGTGGATGGTAGCATGGCCATCTCGTGGCTGTCAATCGGTAGTTGTACCTCGGTATTTGTGCGGGGTTCGCACAAGACTGCATGCCGACGCAGAAAGCGGGCTGTGCTCTTCCAGGCAAATGACCGTCTAACGCAACATCCCTTGAAACAAGGGAACTTTCGACAAAGCTGCGCCGTCATAGTGAATGAAGTCCTGGGACAAACAAAATAGCGACACAATACAAATGATATCAGGAGCACACTATGTTCAAAAAGATAGCAGCTTTGGCAATCGCGCTTGGCATCTTTGCTGTACAGGCGCTTCCAGCTTTCGCCTGTGGGGGGCTGGTTGCCCCTAACGGAGCGGTACGACTGGCGCGCGCAACCACACTGGTTGCGTGGCACAATGGAATCGAGCGGTACCTCACCGCGTTTACCTACCAGGGCGATATCAAGGACGTGGGATGGATAGTCCCCCTACCCGCAGTTCCGTTGAAGATCGAAGAGGGCGGCGCGTGGACGCTGCAGCGCCTCGAACGCGAATCACATCCAGTTCAATTGACCTTTGGAGTGCAAAACACTGCCGCAGCGCCCGCAGATAAAGCGACCGTGCTTCAACAGGTGAAGATTGAGGCCCTCAACATCACCGTTATTCGCGGCAGCGGGCAGGAAGTGCTCAACTGGGCCGCCAGTAATGGTTTCTCGGTGGATAATGAGACCCGCGATCACCTGCTGGTCTACGCCAAGGCCAGCCCCATCTTCATGGCCGCGAAATTCGATACCAGCGCGGCAAAAGCGCGCGGACAGCTTCAGGGTGATGGAACCCCCATCTTGATTACTATGAAGACGGAACACATCTGGGTACCCCTCGAAATACTCTCACTCGATGGACAGGTCCAGGCGGATCTGTACCTGCTCACCGATTCGCCGGTCTACACCAGCGAATTAGGGGCATTCGCCGGGCAGTCCTCGGTAGGCACCGAGGTTCCCGGAGCACAAGGCTTCTCGCTGGCATTCCAGGAGAAAATGACGCCTACGCTCTTTCATGACCGACCTACGACCTGGGTGTCAATTCAGCGGGTGTCATACGGTTGGCTCCCTATGGCACGGCACCGATGGCCGTAGTGGACGGGCAGGGATCGCTGCCAGGCTGGCTGCCGCGCCTGCCCATCGGTACCCCCCAGTTCTTGCTCACCGTGTTTATCCTGTTGAGCATCGTGGCAGGCATAGTCCTACTCGTGCGCCGGAAACAACGCGCATGGGCAGGTTTCTAGTTCTAAACGTTTTTCGTAGGGCCGCGATAAATCGCGGCCCTACGAAAAACAATCCGAAAGATCGCTATGAAAGTTATATACGCTTCTGCATAAGCTCAACGGCATCCTTCGCCTCCCTAAGACCCACACCCATCTTCTCTTGATAGAGTTTTATCGCGCCGATTTTGTTACCTTGTCTTAGCAATGCGACCACATCGTCCATACGTGGTGGTACGGCTGCTGCAAGAAATTCCTGGAATTTAGCTTCAAGGTCAAGTTCACTGAAAAGAAAGTCTACTTTGCGTTCCAACATGAGGAGGCGGCGCCTCATTTCTGCTTCGTCCATTGTTCTCTCCTTAAATATGTACAGTATTCCTTTTGGAAGGCTATTCTTTTATCTCGCGTCTCACCCATTCCAGCACTTTCGTGACCTTTGAATCATGCGTTACGCGCTGGTTCACAAATGGATCGACAAAATCTGTCGCGGGATCGATTGACTCCAAAGCCTCAACCAGCGCGAACACGGTAGGAAATCTTTCGGCAGGATGCAGCGCAAGGGCGCGTGTCAAGATCGTTTCCAAGCGTGGCTGGATGCGATTGTTGTTCTGCCGACTGCCGCAGCGCGGCTGCCACCGGCGCGTAGCGTGTAAAGAGCAAATAGAGAATCGCGCCCAGCGAATAGAGATCGGAACGCTCATCACAATGCCCCGAAAATACCTCTGGCGCGGCAAAGGCATGCTCTATAGGCATTTCGGCTATAGGAAATAGACGTGCGTAGCGTTCCCTGGTCATCTCGGGAGACCAGAATTGCAGGGCGGGCGGCCAGGAGACGAGCAGCACGGGCGCCCACGTGGAGGCGGCCCCGCTATCAACCAGGATGATCGAGGGATCGAGATTCCCCAGTACGACACCCATTCGGTGCAGGCGCGCCACGATACGACAAAGCTGGATGCTCCATTCTAAAGCGGTTTCCATATCCAACCAGGCGGGCCACTGCTTGTGCGTCAGCAGCAATTCGGCCAGGGGTACAGCCACGCTCTGCCGCTCACCTCTTGTGGGGCGCAGCTGCATGACCAGGTAGTGGCGTTCATGCTCTATCGAGACGCGGTCACCAACCCCTGGCAGGCGCGGAGAGCCAAGCATCGCGGGTGAGACGAACTCTTCAAAGGCCGCGCGCTCGACCAGCTTTTGCACTTGCGCTGAGAGACCCGTGAGCACCAGCTCTCGAATGGCTACCAGGGATGCCGGGGCCGTATCCTGTTGCTGTGCCTCCTCTGGCCGGGGAAGCCGGTATCCCAGGTAGAGATTGACACGCGGGCGGGCATGAAGCAATTCCACGATACGATAGCGGCCTTGCAGGATGATCGCGCCATGCGACAGCGGTTCCAGGCGCTCGACTACGGACGCTCCCGGCTCGACGGTGGCAGACCGGGGAAGCACAAGTCTGGCCTTGATGATACGTTGAGGAGTTACCTGGTCGTTCTTGCTGACGGTCGCGTTAAATTGGGCCTTTACGGCGTTCGACTGCCGTTCAGCCGCAGGGGCAGATTGCGCGAGAGATTCAGTTGGCGCGCCGACGTGCTCATTGGCGATGACCTGCTGCGCCGCGTCAATACCCTCGGTGAGGGTTGCATTGGCGGCCATAACCAGTTCCGAGATATGGTTTGCCGTTTCAAGCGCGCAATCGAGTTGGCGCATGCGCTGGTCTAGATGGGTATGTCCATCGTCACCATCGCACGCGCTGGCCTGTTCTGCTTGCTCCATGCTCTCCTCCACTTCATCCACTGCCGCCTCAAAAGCTCGCACTTCTCGTTCGAGTTCTGCTACCCACGTCTCAATATGAGCCAGCAGTATCGCTGATGGCATATCCCTCACGCAATTTCTTTGTAGTCCATCCAGGGCGGGGGCAAGCCCCGCCCCTACCCTACACGAACAGGACGCCAATGCGTATAGGGTAGGGGCGGGGCTTGCCCCCGCCCTGGAAAACTGGCCCCTACACACCTGTTCTGCTCCGAAAGAGTCTATATCAATCTCCTGGTGAATATCCTATAACATCGCTGCCGCCAAAAGCTAATCCATGATGATCGAAGTACATGGGGCGTTCGACGAGGAGCGTGCCCGTATTGGCCGTGATTACCACCGATACGGACAGGTTTGGCCCGATATCTCTATTGACGATTTCGGTCCAGCGTTGACCCGGCTGCAACTGCGGAATGGTGACGGTTTTAGAAGATCCACCCTGTATGAGATAACGGATGGTCACGTTCTCATTACCAGTGTTGCTCGCGGGACTGACTAAAGTCAGGTACTCGCTGAAACCACTGCCAGTATAGCCCTCGGCAAAGTAGAAGATCGATTGCGGGCCAGCCGGGGAACCTACTACGGCGGTTGCGCCCGCTATACTGCTCGTGTAACTGAAGTACATCTGCCGGTCGGCAACTACGGGCTGTGTTGAGACGATATGGGTAGCGATAGCATCCCCGCAGTAGCTATTTCCGGTGGGGCAAACCAGCGAGTTGAGCCAGAGAGACACGCTGGACTGCGGGTCTACCGTCGTTTGATAGATTTTCGACGTATGCACATTTGCAGGGCTGGTTACTGCCAGGGTCAGCGTCACCTGAGAAGGCGTATCACCAAAGTTCGCCAGATCGAGGTACGTCAGGAACGGCGCGTTTGTCGAGCCGCTATAGCCCTCGGCAAAATCCCAGTTGGTCTGAGGATTGCTCGCGCCCACTTCATCCGTGCCAGAGGCAGAGGCAGCCGGGGTCGAGGTACGCGGCATGGTAAAGTACGAGGGAAGTTCGACCACAACGGGCAAATCGGTTGTGACCAGGAGAGAGGTTGCGTAGAGGTAGCTGTTGTGATTGGCGCTCGCGGCCAGGGGGAAATCGCTTGCTAGCGAAATGGTGCCGCGTGTTTTGGCCGCTACCTGGTGGGTCACGGTATAGAGGCTGTCGGCCCCCCGGTAGGAGATCGACACGTTGACGGGCGTATTATTTTGATTGAGCACGGTCAGGTAGGTCACGTAGTTGGTGCCAAAGGTGGGCGAGTCGCTCTGTGTATCATTGCCAAATTCCACAAAGGGGAAGAAAAAGACCGAGCTCAGGTGCGTCGCGCCTACCACATCGCTGCCGCCGCTTGGATTGGGATTCAGCACGGTATATTTGAAGTACATGGGACGCTCGGCCACGATGGGGATGTTAGCGTTGACCACCAGGGATATCTGATCGTTCTGCACGATACCGGGCTGGCCATTCACGGAAATCGTATAACGGGTATTGGGATTGACGGTGTAGGTGAGCGTAAAGGGCTGCCGGGGCGCCTGACCGACAGGCTGCGTCAGGTAGGTCACGCTGACGGATGCCTTCTGCGCATTCGGGTTTTCCAGCGTCAAAAACTCTGAGAAATTAGCGGAGACATAGCCTTCGGCAAAGTACCAGGTCTTTGAAATCTGCGCCGCTGGTGGTGAGACCACCATATACACAGGAATGGCCTCGGGCAGATTGACGGCCTGCGCGTCTCCACCCAGGAGAATGTGGCCGATGCTCGTTCCTAACGGCAGGCTCGCGGCATTGACGGAGACGCTCACCTGCTGCGACGCGCCGGGAGCAACGGTGCCGCTCGTGCTTCCCAGGCTCAGCCAGGATGCATCACTGGCGGC